>Ga0210384_10000522_pt1 | contig 58518 bp, 53 predicted proteins | sample IncBWH2MmetaG_FD_160574 | JGI IMG/M metagenome (GOLD analysis project Ga0210384, IMG submission 160574) | Forest soil microbial communities from Barre Woods Harvard Forest LTER site, Petersham, Massachusetts, United States - Inc-BW-H-2-M | ecosystem: Environmental > Terrestrial > Soil >...
GGCTGGAAAGAAAGCCGTGCGCCCGTCAGAGCTTGCAGCGGCGGCTTCCTTCAACTTTTCCGTGCTCGGTGCCGTCACCGGAACCAACGCGCCCTCTGCTTCCTTCGAGAATTTCAGGCCGGCTTCGTTTCCGTCCCAATCAATCGAGATCACGTCCCCCAGGCTCACTTGCTCGGTCGCCAGCAAACTCGCCAGCGGGTACACCACGTGCCTCTCGATGGCTCGCTTCAAGTGCCGCGCGCCGTATTTCAAGTCCGTGCCTTCCCGCAGCAGAAAATCCCGCGCCGCTTGCGTCACACGGAACAAGAATCGTCCCTTGGCGGTCTCCAGAACCCTTTGCTGCACCATCCCGAGTTCGATTTCCAGAATCTGCTCCAACTGCTCGCTCCGCAGCGGATGGAACACCACCACTTTGTCGATCCGGTTCATGAACTCCGGCGCGAATTTCCTCTTCGCTGCTTCCGAAGCCGTCTTCTCCACCTTCTCATCCAGCCGCGGTGTGGAATCGGCCGGCACCGCCGGTGCAAATCCCATTCCTCCGGTCATCAACTCCGTGATTTCTCCGCCGCCCAGGTTCGAGGTCATGAAAATCATGGTCTGCGACAAATCCACGCGCCGGTTATCTCCCAGCGTCAGCGTCGCTTTATCCAGAATCCCCAGCAGCAACTGCCACAGCGCGTCCGAGGCTTTTTCGATTTCGTCGAACAGCAGGAAGCTGATCTTCAGCTTCTCGGTGTGATACTGCGCCAGCGCTTCCTGGGTGATCAGCGGATGCGTCTCGCGATGTCCCAGATATCCCGGCGGCGAGCCAATCAATTTCGCAATTTCGTGTGAGTGTTGAAACTCCGCGCAGTCCACCTTGATCACCGCTCGCGGATCGCCAAACAGCACTTCCGCCGTGGCCTCGACCACGCGCGTCTTCCCCGCTCCGGTCGGCCCCAGGAACAGCAAGTTCCCCACCGGCCGTCCCGGCGAATTCAGGCCGGCGCGAAACACCTGGTACAGGTCCACCACCGCCTGCACCGCTTCGTCCTGCCCCACAATCTTTCGCCGCAGCCCTGCCTCGAAGTCACGCGACTCGAAACTGCGCAGTTCAGGATCTAGTTGTCTTGCAACGAAGGCTCCCATGGCGTGCCCTCCCACTGCAGTTATCGGCATATGAAAGCGCTCGCTTTGCGCAGTCGGCGAATTGAGAGTCGAAGTTGCCAATCACCGGTGAGGCACGATCACTCATAGTTGCAAAGTGTTTGGATTCAGCGGTCTGATGATTGAACTGAATAGGAATGTACAGGAGCACACGATGAAGAAAATGAATTGCTAACAGCGTATTGCGCCAATATGAAACGTTTGTGAACGCTGACTTGATGAAATTTCAGAAAAATCACCGGCTTGCATCCGGGCAGCTATTTCCGTATGGTGTGTTCGACCTCAAGAGAGAAAAACCATGAAACGCGTGCTAGTAATTGAAGACGACAAAGACATCGTCGAATTGGTGCGCTACAACCTGGAGAAAGACGGATACCAGGTGTTCTCGAGTGGAGACGGCACAACCGGTTTGGCGCAGGTCCGCAAGGCGCCGCCGGACTTGCTGATTCTTGATTTGATGCTGCCCAAACTTTCGGGCCTGGAAATCTGCAAAGAGGTCCGCAAAGACGTCAGCTTGAACCGGCTGCCCATCTTGATCCTGACAGCCAAGGGTGAAGAGGCAGACCGTGTCGTCGGGCTGGAACTCGGCGCCGATGATTACGTCACAAAGCCATTCAGCCCTCGCGAGCTGGCCGCCCGCGTGAAAGCGCTGTTGCGCCGTACCGAACCGGGGACTCCATCCGAAAAACCGATTGAGATTGGCGGCCTTCGGATTGACCCCGCTGCTTACCGCGTGACGCGAGGGGGAAAACCAGTGCCGATGAGCACACTTGAATTCCGCCTGCTTTATTTCCTGGCGGCGCGGCCGAACCGCGTCTTCACGCGCGATCAGTTGTTGGACGCCGTGTGGGGAACGGAGCGATTTGTTACACCCCGGAGCGTGGATGTGTATGTCCGCCGGCTGCGCGAAAAAGTGGAGATAGACCCTCAGCGTCCGGCATTTATGAAAACAATTCGCGGCGCCGGCTATATTTTTGAAACCCGTGCGAGCTAGTCTGTTCTGGAAACTGGGGCTGACATACATCGCGCTTCTGCTGGGCATGCTGCTCACCGTGGACCTGTACTCATCGCGCGTGCTCCGCCGTGAATATCTGCGCTCGGCTGATGAACTACTCACATCACTGCTGAAACTGGCGCAGGCTCGTCCACCCAATCTGGAGAATCCTGCTGAGTCACAATCCTGGACTGATTGGATGGCGCAAAGCGGAGTACAGGTCTCCATAATCGACAGTGAAGGGCACGTTCTGGCCGCAGCTCCGCGTGACACGGGAGCGTTGGAGATCCATCTTGACCGTCCGGAGATTCAGCAAGCGCTGTCAACCGGGTCGGGAGAATCCGTGCGTCACAGTGAAACTTCGAATCAAGACCTCCTTTACCGTGCGGCGGCTTACCATTCGCCTGGAAATGCGCCCGTCCTCATCAGCATGGCGGCGCCGCTTGTGAGGGAAGATACTTCATTAGCCGAGCTTCACGGAAAACTACTTCTCACCTCGCTCGTCGTTCTCTTGATCGGAGTGATCGCATCGTTCAGTTTTTCTCAGGTGTTTACCACGCGCGTGGAGCGGCTCAAGCACTTTTCACGGCGCGTTGCCGATGGTGATTTTCGGCCGCTAATTGCCGGCGGCCCGCGCGACGAGCTCGCCGAGCTCGGACAAGCTTTGAACGAAACAGCAAAGCATTTGGAGCTCGAAATTCGTCTACTGAGCGGCGAACGCAACCGTTCAAGCGCGATCCTGAGGAGCATGGTGGAAGGCGTGGCGGTAATTGATGCGCAAGAGCGGCTGGTCTTCTGCAACAGCGCCTTCTCGGAAATCCTGAATTTGGACCCGGAGAGCATCGAAGGACGCCCGCTGATCGAATTGGTCCGCATCTCGGAATTGTTGGGATTGATCCGCCGCGCGCTACGGGGCGAGGAGGGTCTGCAGAGCGATATCGCCATGGGGATTGTCCAGCAGCGAAGCTTTGTGGTTACCGCCGCCCCGGTGAAAGCGCTGGAAACTGGATCCGGAGCTGGCCCCGGCGCGTCGGAAAAACCGTCCGGAGCGGTTGTGGTATTGCACGATGTTACCGAATTGCGGCGCCTGGAGCGTGTGCGGCAGGATTTCGTCGCCAACGTCTCACACGAGTTCAAGACCCCGCTGACTGCAATTCAGGGATTTGCCGAGACGTTATTGGCCGGAGCTCTCGACGATCCGAACAACAACCGAAGGTTCCTCGAGATTATCCGCGACCACGCCGCTCGGCTGGCTCGTCTGACCGATGACCTCTTGAAACTCGCGCGCATCGAAGCGGGCAAGCTCGAGATTGAATTTTCCTCTGTTGGATTAACGGAATTGATCGAAGGCTGCGCCGAAACCACCCTGCTGAAGGCCAGCCGGAAACAAATCACTCTGGAAATCGAGATTCCTCCGGGGCTGCCGGCAGTCCGCGGTGATTCGAGCCTGCTCCGCGACGTTCTCCAAAACCTGCTGGACAACGCTATCCAATACACCCCGGTGGGCGGCAAGATTCAAGTGACCGCCAGTGCCGGCGCGCGCGAAGCCGTGATCACAGTCTCTGACACCGGCATCGGAATTCCGCTGGCCGAACAGGAGCGCATCTTCGAGCGCTTTTATCGCGCGGATGCGGCGCGCTCGCGCGAGGCCGGCGGCACAGGGTTGGGCCTCTCCATTGCGAAACATATCGTGGAAGCGCATGCCGGGCGGCTGTGGGTGGAAAGCACAGTCGGAAGTGGGTCGCAATTTTCGTTTTCCGTTCCACTCGCTTCCTGAGTCATTCTGAGATTGTCGCCAAAGATTCACACCTGCTTAACCCCATTGCAATCATCGCCGGCCATCGTGTAAGCGGACATAAAAGAATCTAAGCGCGCCGGGATTGTCTGCATAACCCGGCCGGAGGATGAGGAACTGTGGGAGACACAAACGTCGGTGCGGAAGGGGTCTTGCAGAACGTGCTGGTGAATTATCTGGTTTCGCAAGCTCGCTCGGTTGAGTCGTCGGTGAACCGGGCGCTTTGGGCTCTGTTGGAGCGCAACGAGAGACTGGCGAGTGAAGTATTTCTTACCGAGCCGCGCATCAATGAAATGGAAATCCTGATTGACGAGCATGCCATCCGCGTGCTGCGCCACCCAAACTTATCAGACGCCGACCTCCGCTTGATTGTCGCCACGCTTAAAATCAATAACGATCTCGAGCGCATGGGCGATCTGGCCGTCAACCTCAGCGAGCGTGCCATCTCACTTGCAGGAATGGGCGAGGTTCAATCGCCCGTGGAATTGGAACCGATGACCGCGGCGGTCCGGGTCATGGTCTCCAAGTGCCTGGGCGCTCTGATTTACCAGAATGTGGATCTGGCCACCCAGATTCTCGAGAGCGACGACCTGGTGGACCAGTATCGCGATCAATTGTTCGAAGCTCTGCTTGCCGGTATGACTCAAGACCCAGCGTTGGCCGCCCCGAATCTGCATTTCGTGCTTGCCTCCCGGCACCTGGAGCGCATCGCGGACCACGCAACAAATATCGCAGAAGACGTTCTTTTCTGGGTGCGGGGACTCGAAGTGCGCCACGGCAGGGCGAAACTCACGGAGCCGGAACCCCAAGACGCAGCGGCTGCTGCTGGTGGGATGTAATTGAGTTTTCATGCCGCGTTCATCGCGGGTTTAAGCAGGATGCCTAGTCTGGCCCGTCACCGGGGCAGACTACGTGTGTCATGCGCAAACCTCGCCCGGATTTGCAGGTGACGGTGATTTTGAACCGTTATTTTTTTGGATACGGCAGCGTTACAGAAATTTTCATAAGTTCCTGCGCTCCTGCAATTTGCGCCGGAAGCAAGGTAGTTTACGACCTGCCCACCAGTGAGGCGCGGCCTGATCACACCCCCGGGGCCGCGCCTCCATTCCTCGCATGAATCTCCTGGTCCTATTTCACCCCTATTTCTTAGCCATGTAACACGCCTGTAACATTTCCAATGAAGAATCAACATTGAGGAGATACGACCGAACATGCGAAAGACCCTATTCTTAGTGTCGCTATTGTTGAGCTTAGCGGCGGTGGCCTGGACGCAATCCGGCGGCACTGTGCTCCTAAACGCCGCCGGCGCCACGTTCCCCTACCCGATCTACTCGAAGTGGTTTGATGTCTATCACCAGAAGCATTCCAATATTCAGATCAATTATCAATCAATCGGATCCGGCGGTGGAATCCGCCAGTTGCTTGCCGGCACCGTGGATTTTGGCGCCTCGGATGGCCCCATGTCGGACGAGCAATTGGGGCAGGCCAAATTCAAGATCTTGCACTTTCCCACCGTCCTAGGTGCCGTGGTGCCTACATACAACATTGCAGGTGTAAGCGGCGAATTGAACTTCACCCAGAAAGCACTGGCAGGGATTTTCCTGGGCACCATCAAGAAGTGGAATGATCCGGAGATTGCGAGCGCGAACTCGGGCGCGAAATTACCAGCCGAAGATATTGTCGTTATCCACCGCTCCGACGGCAGCGGAACGTCCTACATCTGGACAGATTTTCTGGCAAAGATCAGCGGCGACTGGAAGAGCAAAGTGGGCAACGCAGCGACCTCTGTAAATTGGCCCGTGGGACTTGGCGGCAAGGGCAATGAAGGCGTGAGCGGACTGGTGAAGCAAACTCCCAACTCGATTGGATATATCGAATTGATCTACGCGGTGCAGAACAACATCGCTTACGGAAAAGTGCAGAACGCCGCAGGCAAGTTTGTGAAGGCCGATTTGGCGGGCGTCACCGCGGCCGCGGCTGCATCGGCCAAGACCTTGCCGGAGGATTTTCGCGTTTCCATCACCAATGCTCCCGGGCCAAATGTCTATCCGATTTCGAGCTTTACCTGGCTGCTGATTCCCGCCCAAATTCAGGATTCATCCAAGCGCGACGCGATCAAGGGTTTTCTCGCATGGATGCTCACCGACGGCCAGAATTATAATGAGGGCCTGACTTACGCGCGGCTTCCCAAGGAAGTGATTGAGAAAGAAACGAAGGCGATTTCGCTGATCCAGTAAAAATGTCTGCGGCTGCCACTATCACCGCGCATGAAGCTCCGCCCCAATCGGGGCCTCGCGCGCTTTTTCGCCGGCTGAAACACGGCGACGAACTCGCACATCTGATCACACTGACGTTCGCTGCCGCCATTCTGCTGCTGACTTCAATGCTGGTGTACGAGCTATGGGTGAATTCGCATCTCTCCCGCACTAAATTCGGATGGATATTCTTTTGGACCCGCGTCTGGGATCCCAACTTCGATAATTTTGGCGCCGCTCCCTTCATTTACGGCACCCTAGTCACCTCGGCTGTGGCACTTTTGATCGCCGTGCCGTTGGGGCTTGCAAGCGCAATCTTCCTTTCGGAGCTCGCGCCGCGAAAAATCAGCGATACCATCTCTTTTTTGATCGATTTGCTCGCTGCTGTGCCCAGCGTGATCTACGGCTTACTCGGTATTTTTATCGTCGTGCCCCTAATGCGCAATACTCTGGGTCCTTTTCTGATTCATTCGTTCGGAAATATCCCCTATCTGGGAGCTCTATTTCGCCCACCGAACTACGGCGTCGGATTCCTGACAGCAGGAATCGTGTTGGCCATTATGGTTGTCCCTTACATTATTTCCGTTTCGCGCGAGGTACTGCTCACAGTGCCCCGGGAGCAACGTGAAGCGGCGTTGGCCCTGGGCGCTACCCGGTGGGAATCTACCTGGAAGGTGGTGCTGCCATGGGCTCGCGCCGGAATCATGGGTTCGATTTTTCTGGCCCTGGCGCGCGCCCTGGGCGAAACCATGGCCGTAACAATGGTGATTGGCAATTCCGCGCGCATCAGCCCTTCACTCTTTTCTCCGGGTGACACTATCGCCTCCACCATCGCCAATCAGTTCACCGAAGCGACCGGCGATTTGTACTTGAGCGCATTAATTGAGCTTGGTCTGGTGCTCTTCCTGATCACCTTCATCTTGAATGGAATGGCGCGCATCCTGATCGTCGTAACAGAACGCGGTGGAGGACGTCCGGCATGATTACGGCGCGCCGCATGTGGCGGAAGTCACTAAACGTTGTGATGCTCACCTTGACCGGAGTGGCCGCGCTCGGAGTCGTCTCCGTCCTCTTCTTGATTCTCGGCTATCTCATCTGGAACGGGGGCGCATCCCTTAGTTGGAATTTTTTCACCCAACTTCCGAAGCCCGTCGGTGAGTCGGGCGGAGGGATGGCGAATGCCATCGTAGGCAGCCTGAAACTGCTCCTCTTGGCCGCGGTCATGGGCCTCCCTGTGGGTTTACTGGCCGGCGTTTATCTTGCTGAGTTCGGTGGTCATACATTCTCGTTCATCATCCGCTACACTACCGATTTGCTGAATGGCGTGCCCTCCATCGTCATCGGCATCTTTGCGTATTCGCTGGTGGTGTTGCCCGTTAAGCACTTCTCCGCGTTGGCCGGCGGAGTGGCGTTGGCAATGATGGTGATTCCAATCACGGTACGAAGCACAGAGGAGTTTCTGCGCGCAGTGCCCGGGAGTCTTCGCGAGGGTGCGATGGCGCTCGGTGCAAGCAAGTGGAAAACCATTGCTACGGTAGTGCTTCCAGCCGCCAGTGGCGGTATCCTTACCGGGATGCTGCTGGCTCTGGCCCGCGTGGCGGGCGAAACGGCGCCACTGCTTTTCACGGCATTCAGCAATCGATTCTGGAGCGAAGGATGGGGCCAGCCGATCGCTTCACTTCCCGTCATGATCTACACGTACGCGATTGCGCCCTATGACGACTGGCACCGGCAGGCATGGGCCGCCGGGCTTGTATTGCTGGGATTGGTTTTGCTTTCGAATCTCGGTGCGCGATTTATCCTGGCTCGTACCAAGGTTGTTTAGTTCGGATTTGCCGAAAGGGTACCCGTCTTGAGTGGAGCGCCACAACACGCATTCTCGGAAAAAGTGCTGCGAGATCCTGTGCCCATGGAAAAAACAAAAACACAAGCATCCCAGCAGTCGTTGCGTCTGAAGATTTCGAATTTGAATTTCTTCTACGGTCCAAAACAGGCGGTCTTTGGGCTGAGCCTGGATATCCCGGTTAACCGAATTACTGCGTTAATCGGCCCTTCCGGTTGCGGAAAATCCACTTTTCTGCGCACTTTGAACCGCATGAATGAGATCATCCGCAATACGCGCGTGGAAGGAGAAATTCTTCTCGACGGCCAGGACATCCTGCAGATGGACGTGGTTGGACTGCGACGGCGCGTGGGCATGGTATTTCAACGGCCCAATCCATTTCCGAAATCAATTTACGAAAATGTCGCTTATGGCCTGCGCATCAACGGTTACAAGGGCCGTCTGGATGACTTGGTGGAGCACAGTCTGCGCCGCGCGGCATTGTGGGAAGAAGTGAAGGACTATCTCAAGAAATCAGCGTTCGCCCTCTCGGGCGGACAGCAGCAGCGTTTGTGCATCGCTCGCGCTCTCGCCGTCGATCCGGAAGTGCTTCTGCTCGATGAGCCGTGCTCGGCACTCGACCCGGTAACCACCGCGAAAATCGAGGAGTTGATGTTTCAATTGAAGGATAGCTGCACCCTGGCGATCGTCACCCACAACATGCAGCAAGCTGCACGCGCGAGCGATTTCACCGCCTTCATGCTCGATGGCAAACTAATCGAGCATAGCGAAACTTCCAAGCTCTTTACTACGCCCACCGATCCGCGAACGGAAGCCTATATCACCGGCCGTTTCGGTTAGAACAGTTCTGATTATCCGGTCTGGGCTGAGGTTGCGTAAATCGGAAGGGATTGAGGATACATGGAACGTCACTTCGAGCACGATTTAGAGGAATTGAAACAGCGCCTGTTGTGGATGGGCAGCCTGGCCGAGCGCGCCGTCCACCAGGCGGTGCACGCCGTTCTGGACGCCGAAGAACACCTCGCCGAGACCGTCCTTAGCGAGGAGGATGCCATCAACGAAATGCAAATCGAAATTGACGAACGCGTGCAGCGCTTGCTGGCCCTGCAGCAGCCCATGGCCGCTGACTTGCGCTTTCTTCTGGCTGTGTCGCGAATTAATGGCGACCTCGAGCGCATCGGCGACCAGGCCGTGAATATCGCGCAATCCGCCATGCGCGTTCTTCGCCATCCGCAAGTGAAACCCTACGTCGATTTGCCCCGCATGAGCGAGTTGGCCGAGGGGATGGTACGCGACAGTCTGAACGCGCTCGTGCGCGCCGATCTCGATTTGGCGCAAAGCGTCTTGCAGCGCGATGATCAAGTGGACAAGTTGCGCGACCAGCTTTTCCGGGAATTGCTCACCTACATGATGGAAAACTCCGCCGTGGTGTTCGCGGCGTTCGAGCTGATTCTGGTGGCAAAAAATCTCGAGCGTATCGGCGATCATGCCACCAACATCGCTGAGGATGTCATCTACTTCGTTGCCGGCCGCGACGTTCGCCATCCTGCTCTCGACCGGCGCTAACAAGCCTTCCAATATTGAATCCCTCAAATGGGGGGATCCTCTCCGGCGTCTGTCTGCACACTAAGGGCAGATAACTGCGGAATTCACAGCGACCTGTAAAATAATTATATGCGGGCGAGAGCGGTGGCTTCGTCTTCGGCAAGATCCAGAATGCTATCCAGGCGGACCATCTTCAGCAGCATCATCACCCGCTTGCTCGGTGCATAAAACGTGCACTTCCCGCCCGCGCGTTTCAGCGAGGTGAATGACCGCACCAGCGCGCCAATCCCCGAGCTATCCAGCTCAGTTACCCCGGCCATGTTCACGGCCACGTGCGTTGAGCCCGCGTCAATTAATTGCTGGACTTGATTGCGGAAGGATTCTTCCGCATCGCCCAGTTTCAGCGGCCCGTCGAGATCCAGGATGGTTGCTCGGCCAGCTTTACGGATGCTGATGTTCAAAGGTGCCTCTGCGCGTTGCAAAGCTAACTGAATTGCGCCCGCCAATCAAGTGGCTGCCAAAAAAGACGGTGTCTTTTCGGCCTCCAAAGTACACTTCCTTGACGCCCATGCGCTCCATTTGCTAGGCTGCGCGCGTTCCCTCCCCACAGTCTGTGCGGAACCTATCCCGCGATGGGAGAGCGGACTTGTCCCCACCCTGGGAGAGCCATGGAAACAACTTCCGCGCTCTTCGAATTGGCGAGCGTGTCTCTGGCCTGCCGCGACCAGGACACGCTCTTAAAAACATTCGCGGCTCGGGTGGGCGCGACGCTCGGAGCGCGAGCCGTGCTGGTGTGGATTTTCGATTCCTCAGCGGAAGCTCTGGCCTGTCGCATGCGCTGGACTGAGCCTGGCGAGCGCTTGAACCCCGCCGAAGATCCCATAACCGAAGGAACTCTGATTGTAGTTTTCGAATCGGCCGCCTCTTCCCGCCTTTCCGCACGGGAAATATCTCCTGAGGCGCTCGAGCATCTCGAGGAAACCAGCCGCACCCGCGTAAAATCGGCATTGTACGCCCCCTTGCCGGGAGCCCAGGGTCCTGAAGGTGTCGTCGAAGTCCTCAACAAGCGTGGCGGAGATTTCACCGCAGAGGATGTGCATTTTCTCGAGGAAGCCAGCCGCTTGGCGGGCCAGGCTCTCACCAACTTGGGGGCCATTGAGGGCGAACGCCAAGCCCAACTCGCCACTCTCGAACGCCTGACCGCCTTATACGACCTGGGGCGAACATTTACCTCGACCCTCGAGCTCGGCGAACTGCTCCCCATCGTAGCAGGCAAGATTCGCGACATCCTCGGCGCCGGAGCTTGCAATCTCTGGCTCGCAGACCCAGATTCAGATGAGCTTTATGTCGCGAAACAGGCCGGCGAAGATCCCACAGTGGAAGAAGACACGCGGACGTCCCTTACCACAGGCCTCCTCGGCGATATTGCCCAGCAGGCTAACCCAAGGCTCGTGGAAGACGCGACCGAGGACCAAGGCCTACAGGATCGTCGAAAGGACGCCGGAGAATTCGAGATTCAGTCCTGGATGGGCGCGCCGCTGCGCAAGGATGACGAAGTGCTCGGCGTGGTCGAGTTGCTCAATAAGAATGATGGGACGCCTTTCAATGAAGACGACTTGTTCTTCCTCTCCAGCATCAGTGAGCAGGCGGCTGTTGCGTTGCACAACGCCAACCTGCTCGAATCCGAGCGCAAGGTCCACGCCCTCGATGCTCTTCTGAAAATCTCCCAGGAAATCACTTCCACGCTGGACCTCGACCACGTTCTCTCGACCGTGGTTCAGAATGCCGCTACCGTAGTCCCGTTTGACCGCTGTGTAATTGGATTCTTTGATCGCAGGCGCTTCGTGCTGGGAGCCGTTTCAGGCGAGACGGAAGTTCCCAAGACGCGCGAGATGAGCGAATTGCGTGAAAGACTGGAATGGGTCGCTGAGCAGGAGAACCCCGTTTCCGCGGATTGGGAGGACGATGGCTGGCAATTGGAGCCGGAAGAGGCGCGAGCGCAATTAGTTTCTTTCCTAGAAGCTCACGAATCCAAGGGTTTCTACGCCATGCCGCTGCGAGATGATCAGGGCACCCTCGGAGTTCTGGCGCTCTTGAGCAATGAGCCGGATTTTCTCAATGAGAGCAATAAGGAAACCGTGGCGATCCTCGCCAATCAAACCACGGTTGCCATTCGTAACGCCCAGCTTTACCAGCAGGTGCCATTGGCCAATTTTCTTCAGCCGCTGGCGGAGCAGAAAAAGAAGCTGATGTCCGCGGTGCCCGAGGGTCGCTGGCGGCAATACCTCGAACGCGCCGCGATAATCGCCGCGTTACTTATTTTTATTCCCTGGCCCATGCGCCTCGGCACGGACGCTACCGTTGTCCCCGCTGAGCGCCGCATCGTCAGCACCATTGACGGTGGAATCGTTCAACGAGTCTTGGTGCATGAAGGCGATAGCGTCCAGAAGGGCCAGGTGCTCGCGCAACTCTACAACGGCGAGAACCGCGTCAAACTGGCTCAGGCCGAAGCCGCTTTGTCTCAATCGCGACGCGAACTCGCCGAAGCCGCGTTTCACAATGATCCCGGAGTCGCGGGCCAGGCTCAAATCCGCGCCGATCTCCACGCCGCCGAAGTCCAGCTCGAGCAGCAGCGAGTTGCAGCCGCTGATCTCATCGCGCCTATCGCTGGCGTCGTGGTGACTCCGAAAGTGGAAGAAAAAGCCGGCACTATGGTGAAGCCCGGTGAGGGTTTCTGCGAAATCGTTGCGCAGGATCCTATGGCCGCGGAAATGAGCGTCCCTGAATCGGATTTGGCCCTTCTCCGGCCCGGGAAACCCGTCACGCTCAAATTGAATGCATTCCCCACGAACACATTTGCCGGCACGGTCGAGCGACTCGGCGCACAGACCCGCTCCGACGCCGGCGATCAGTATTTTCTGGTGCGCGCTAATTTCGACAATGCCGCCGGCCGCGCACGGAGTGGCATGGTTGGCCGCGCGCGGATCAGAGCCGGTGGCGGATGGTTTGAGAGCGGCTGGTATCCCGTCGGCTACGTCCTGCTGCGAGCGCCGGTCCGCTGGATTTGGGAAAAAGCTTGGGCCTGGATGCCGTAGGGAGAAGAGGTCAGAAATATGAAAAACCATGGGATTTGGATTCTTGCCGGAGCGATGGCTTGGGCCGTCGCCGGCTGTGACAATTCATCGGTAGCTTCGAGCCCCAAGGCTCCGCCGCCTGCGCCCGCTGCACAACCATCCGCTCCTCCGCCGGCCGCGAAGACGACTGAGCCAGGCGATATCCTGAGCGTCCTTTCCGTGGAGCACCAGGTCGATGTCCCCACGCAAACCGATGGAGTCGTAGCCGAGATCATGAAAGAGGAAGGCAGCAATGTGCGCGTGGGAGATATTCTGGCGCGCCTCGATGACCGCACCATCACCGCGGAGCTAGAAAAGGCTCAGGCCGATCGTCGCGTGGCTCAAAATAATGTCAGCTACCAGGATGCAGAGGTAAAAGCCAAGGCCGCGAATTACCGCCGTCAGCAGCAACTGCGGCAGTACGGTCTCAGCAGCGAAGCCGATCTCGAACACGCGGAATTTGAGGCCAAGGGTTCTGAATTTGATCTGGCCAGTTGGAAAGCCAATCTGGAAAAGTCGCAGGCGGAAATCCGGCGCCTGGAAGCTGAACTCGATAAGACCCGTATCCGCGCGCCTTTCGCGGGAATGGTGGCGCATCGCTACATCCGCATGGGTCAGGGCGTATCCAAAACCGACAAATGTTTCCGTATCAGCCAGCTTTCGCCACTCCTGGTGCAATTCCAGGTGCCGGAATCCGCGGGGCGTCGTCCGCAGCGCGGCGCCACTGTGAATCTCTCGCTCGTGGGCGACTCCAATCGCGCGCTCACCGCGCGGATCGTGAATGTGGGTCCGACCGTTGACCCCGCAAGCGACAGTTACAATGTCACCGCGCAATTAACCGGCGCGGGCCTCTCCGATCTTCGTCCCGGAATGTCCGTGCGCGTGGATTGGCCTCGCGCGGCGAACCGCAAGCCCTAGCGAGCCATACCGCCCATGCGTTTCGGTCCCACCAGCCTGCAGGTCTCGAGCGTCCTCTCCAAGGGGCTGCGCCGTCCCAAGCTGCGCGGCGACCTTCGCATCAGCGAACAGACCGTCGCCGGCGAAAAAAGCTACGTGGTCAAAAACAGGGAAACAAACTCCTACAACCGCTACGGCGCCTCCGAATATGAGCTTCTGACTCTTTGCGACGGGACGCGCACGCCCGCCGAAATCGCCGAGGAGATGACTCGTCGAGATCCCGAAGCGCCGCTGGAAGAAACCGAGGTACTCGAGTTCCTCGACAGCATTGACGCGGCGAATTGGGAACGCTCGCTGGGCGAAAAAAACCTCGCGGTTCTCGAACGCATTCGCGACGAGCGCAAGAGCCGGCTCGACCAATCCAGCGTCCTCTACATCAGCTTCAAAGCCTGGGATCCGGATAAGACCTTGGCCAGAATCGATCCCTATTTGAGCTGGATGTTCACCCGAGGCTTTGTCCTCTTCTCGCTCGCTTTGTTCATTACCGCGGGCTATCTCCTGGCTGCCGATTGGTCACGCGTGCAGCGGGATACCGAGGAACTTTATTCCTTCGCGAACAAGACTGCCTATGACCTCTGGGCCTTTTGGCTTCTTTTCATGATTCTGGGAGCAGTTCACGAGTTCGGCCACGGGCTTACCTGCAAGCATTTTGGCGGTGAAGTGCACCAGATGGGTTTCCTTCTCATCTACTTCACGCCCGCCTTTTTCACGGATACCACGGACATCACCCTCTTTGAACGGGTTTCGCGACGCCAGTGGGTGATTTTCGCAGGCATCTGGATCGAGCTCTGCGCCTGCGGAATCTCCGCTCTAATCTGGCATTTCACTGTTCCGGGATCGCTGATCAACGATTTGGCCTACAAAATGATGCTGCTCAGCGCCATTCAAGGTGCGCTTTTGAACTTGAATCCACTCATCAAGGCCGACGGCTACTATGCCCTCTCTCAATTCCTCGAGATCGACAACCTGCGGGAGGATTCCTTTGCATACTTGAAGGCCGCGGCCCGGAAATATCTCCTCAGGAAAGATATGGATCTTCCTGCGGCCGGGCGTCGCCATCGCCGCATCTACTTGATTTTTGGCATCGCCGCACTCACGTACAGCACTCTTATCGTCGTCCTCACTGTGTTCTTCACTCGCAACGTTCTCGTGAGCACATTCGGCGACTGGGGTTATATCTTGACGATTCTCGTTGTTTATTTCTTCACCCGAAAGGGTTTGAAAGCAGCACTGCCTACCATCCGTGCATGGCTGCGCCAAAAACGGGAGGACTATATGGCCTGGAAAATTACCCGCCTGCAGGCGGCCGGCGCTGCAGGTCTGGCTCTGCTCATTTTCATACCTCCAATTCCGTCCAGGATCTCCACTGATCTGGTGCTCGAACCCGGCCGAGTGACACCCCTGCACGCTGAGGCCGGTGGCAAAGTTAGTCAGGTGTTTGTCCGCCAGGGAGATGAAGTAAAACAGGGCCAGGTGCTCGCCATACTCGATGATCCGGAGATTCAAGAGCAGGCCCGAATTGTGACGGATCAACTTGCTCTCGCCAGCAGCAATCTCCGCCACAACGAGGGCTCCGACCCGCAGAAGGCAGCGCAGGCCGCCCGCGAACGCTCGCGCCTGCAGCAGGAATTAGCCGTCGCGCAAAAAGCATTAGAGGCGCTTGAAATTCGCGCCCCCTTCCCCGGAGTTATCACTACCCCCGAAGTCGAACAGAAGGTTGGTGAATACCTCTTCCCGGGTGAGGAATTCTGCCGCCTGGTGGACCGCAGCACCATGCGCGCGCGCGTTCTGGTTCGTGATTGGGAGCTGGAAGACGTTCGCCCTGGCACATCCGCAAAAGTAAAAGTCCTTTCCTTCCCTTACCGCACCTACTCAGGCCATGTGGACCAGATTCTTCCGGCCGCTGCGGAAGATCGCCCGGTCGCGCAGCCCCACAAGCTCGAACGGATGGGCCAGGAACTGACTAATTATTTCGCCGTGGTTGTGGAATTCCCTAACCCCGATGGCTCCCTGCGCGAGGGAATGACGGGAACAGCCAGAATTTCCGCCAAGAGTTCTCCGATCGGTTGGAAGCTGGGGCGAGAATCCTGGCGCTGGCTGCGCTCACAAGTCTGGTAACGGTCGCTGCGGACTTGCCTCAACTGTCCTCGGTGGCCCCCGCACCCTGCGACTCGCAAATTTTCAACCCGAAAAGGAAAAAGGGCCGCCGTTCCTGGGACGGCGGCCCTTGGGGGTTGCTGCTACTTCAATCAACCGGAAGGGCAGCGGGCCCAACCGGGAGACCTTTCGCGAATGCCATCGGTTAGATTCGCTTCAGCGCGCCATTCTCAACGGGGACGTCTGTTCCAGCTTCTTGGCGCTCCCGAGCTTTTTTGCTTTTTTCACTGGCTTCGCAGTATTTTTCACCTGACTCTTTGTCCCTTCTCGCAGTAAATCACTCACGGCTACGTGCGCACCTGTTGCAATCTCCGCGCCAAACAAAATCTCCATTCGCAAAAACTACTAAGACTCAAAGTGAAACACTTAGCGATGAATATTGGTCTTCAACTTGGCGGTCAGCCGCTTCTCCGCGAGGAATTTTGTAGCAGGCGTTGAATTATTCAATATGAAATCCTCAGAAGATCCTTACGTTGGTATGAGCCGCCCATGGTTTCTGGACTGCGGCCTTCCCGCCGCGTGCAACAGTCCGGGACCAAACAAAAAGAGCTGCCTGTGTACACAGGCAGCCCGCAGATTCTATGTTTAGCGGATTCTCTACCGCAGCTATCCGGCGTTCTGGGCTCGCAATCCTATCCTTGAGGCATCCAAGGCGCTCTCGAAAGCGGCTTCGCTGCCTCCACCTTCGATGGCTTCTTCAGCCTTTTCGGCGCTTTCTTCAGCTTCATTTCCGGCTCCGTGCAATTGTTTACACAATGAGTGTAAACTACTTTAGCTGCAACTTTGCTGCCATCGTCTAATCGAGGTGACGGAGCAGGTAAGTCCTGCCAAATGTGCCGCGCCGCCTCGAAAAGCCAGCAACCAGGTCCATCGCGACTCGCCGTGGCGTTGAATAGGTCACCGGCTGTTGGGTTTTTCAATGGTTTCTGTCGCGCATCGCCCACCGCCTGCCTGCGTCCGGCGTCCACAAAAGAAAAAGGGCCACCCCGCATGCGAGGCAGCCCTTAATTTCTTGTCCTACTGGGATCCCGTAATCAGTGTGCCGTAATTCAGCAGGCACACCGAAAAGAACTAGCCAACGCCGAGCTTGCGGAGAGTCTTGCCTGCTTCTACCTTGGTGGACTTCTTCAAGCGCTTGATCGTTTTCTTGGCCATTTAGGTGTCCTCTTTTTCAATTGGCCCCTCTGGGGCTCTGCCACCATACATGCAAGTTGTTCGCCATTTGGCCGTCTTGCAAACCAATACACTAAATCCTTATAAATCTGTCAATTCGCTTTCTCTCCTTTAGACGATCCCCAGACATCGCCTCAGGAACCGTTGACTTAATCATCCTCGGTTGAATTTTTCAGCATGTGGACAACCGCGTCAGACACTCCCTCCACTTCTACTGCGGAAGCAGGACAGCGATTTCCTCGGCATACCCATCTACAAGTGGTTTAGCAGCCATTCGCCCATATGCGCCAGCCACGACTCCGTCAATCGTGAATACACCCAGGCAGATATGCCGCGACCCTGCAGCCGTCGGCACGACTACAGACTCAAATCGTCGCTGGGCCACCCATCCGGTTGGTTCCCGCCTGGCGCGGGCGAGAATTCTATTGTAGGCATCCTTTTCCGTCACGCCCGCAATCCCGATGGCTGCGCCTGCCCTTCCCCAGACCGGCTTGATTACCCACTCCTCCAGGGATTTCGCCTCCAGCTCGCTGGGGCACCGCGATTCCGGCAGCACCGAGCGCCACGTCGTCATCGGTGTCCGCAATTCGTCCCACACCAGCGGCCATCGCTTGCTCTGAATTACCATGCAAGCCGCCGGATTGCTCACTGCCGTTTTCGCCCCAGAGAACCACGCCTCCCATTGCCTGCGCCGGTGCAGTCTTGGCAGCCAATCCGCGTTGTAAAACCGAATTATCAGGTTCGGGTTGCTTCTCCCCCGCGACCCCGCTGATCTCGCAATGCCCGATCGCCACGACACTTCCCCCGGCTGCCGCATCACTGTTTGCATCCCCCGTTTGCGCAGTTCCCCCGCGATGCTCTTTAGGCCCCGATATCGGGCCAGCAGCGTGTTTCTCACGATCACAATCAGGGCATCCTTGCCCGCAGCTTTGAACACTGCTTCTGCATAGGCCGCCGAAGGGTTCGGTGGAGCTAAATAGTCTGGATAGTAGGCCGCCATCAATTCCGTAAAGCTTCCCCCCTCAACGAACCCGCCCATTACGTCGGCATTCACCTCCGTTATTCTCCAGCCTTCCGGCGTGAAATGAAAATCAAACCGCATCACTCTCGGCGCGCCTGTTAAGGAACCCTGCCGCACGCCCTTCCGCAGAGCCCTCCTGATCTCCGCGGGCAACCCCAGCTTTTCATGCAGATCCGCCCTGTGGATCAGCTCTTGCTCTGCAGCCAGCGCCTCTTTTGTTAATTTCTCAGAGAGCTTCGCAAGCCTCTGCCATTCCGCGGGCTTCATCAATAGCGGAAACCTGGCGAGATCGAAGTAATCCTGCCGCTCGATACCGCATTCGCGGCAATCCAGCAGCACCTCTTTGCGGTACTTCCTCCAATCCTTCCGGGATAGGGGTTTCCCAGCGCTCCAGGGCAGTTTCACATTTCCTCAAGGAAGTTAGTCACGCGCAACCTGGAGACTAAAATGCGGCTCCGCTGTCGCGGTGGTGCGATACACACCCCGAAATCGTGGATAGCCGATCGATGGATATACAGGACACACCGGGACAAGGCAGGATTGACGGAGGACACGGGGCTTTCGCGGAAAGTTCATGTGGAAAGAGCAGGGCTGCCTGCTTTTTCGCTTGCAGCCCTGCGCAATTCTTTCAATCGGCTAAGAATCCAGGGCCCGTCTGGAAATACCGCCCTGCTATCCCCCCATCCTCATCCGCAATGACTTCTTCGCTGCGATTTTCTTGCCCTTCTTCAGTTTCTTCGCCATGGGATTTTCTCCCTCCAACAACGGCGCCCCTCTGGGGCGCCCCGCAGTTATATGCAAGTTACCATCCAATGTCCACGACGAACTAGCGGACATGCAAGTCGCTTCATTTGAGGACGATTCCATCAGCAGCAGCCCGGCTGGGCATTAGGAAAAATTTCAACAGTCCCAAAATGCTGAATTATTCAACGCCTCTCACAAATTGTACTTCCGGCAGAGGTAATTTAGCCGGTTCCGATCCACGCTCAGGAGCCGTGCCGCTTCAGATTTCACTTGCTTTGCCTGTTCCAGCGCTTCTTGCACCCAGCGCCGCTCAAATGCCTCGATCTCTTTGTCTAAATTGATCCCCGAGGCCGACAGTCGATGCCGCCCCCGCGAATCGCGTCCTGCAGCTTGCATGATTTCGGGCGGCAGGTCCTTCATGGTGATGATCTCGTCGTCCGTCATGATCACCAGCCGCTGAATCGCGTTCTCCAGTTCCCGCACGTTTCCCGGCCAGGGGTACCTCTTTAGCGCCAGCATGGCGTCGTCCGCCAGCCGCTTCAGCGGAAACCCATTCGCCGCGCAATAAATGCTCACAAAGTACTCAGCCAGCACCGGAATATCTTCCACTCGTTCGCGCAGCGCCGGCACAAAAATCGGGACCACATGAATGCGGTAGTACAGATCTTCGCGGAACCGCCCCTCGCGCACCATATCTTCCAGATCCTCATTCGTTGCGCTAATTAACCGGAAGTCCACGCGAATCTGTTTTTTCCCGCCCAGCCGCGTCAACGACCGGTCCTCCAGCACTCGTAGCAGTTTGCTCTGTAGCGCCGGCGTCAGTGTGGCAATCTCATCCAGAAATAACGTCCCCTGATGCGCCAGCTCCACGCGCCCTTCCTTCATCGCCACCGCTCCGGTGAAGGCGCCCTTCTCGTAGCCAAAAAGTTCCGCTTCCATCAGCCCCTCGGGCAGCGCTGCGCAATTCACACTGATGAACGCGCGGCTGCGTCGCGGACTTTGTTCGTGCAATGCGCGCGCCACCAATTCTTTTCCCACGCCGCTTTCACCGCGGATGATCACATTCGTAGTCGCGCGCGCCATGCGCTTAATGGAATCGAACACGTGGCGCATTGCATCCGTCGCCCCGATTAAATCCCCCAGCGCGTTTTTCCGGCTGATTTCATCCCGCAATAGCCGGTTCTCGCGCTGGATGTGGAGTTTTTCAACAGCGCGCTCGAGCAGGTGCCGCAGCACGTCCGTATCAATGGGCTTGATGAAGTAATCGTAGGAGCCCGCGTCAATCACCTTCAGCGCGGTGGATTTCTTTTCATCGGAGCTGAGCACGATCACCAGCGTGTCTATATCGCTTCCCTCCAACCGGCCCAGCAGCTCCGTGCATTCGCGCACTCCGCCCGATTCGATCGGCAATCCCAGCAGCAAGACATCCAAACCTGATTCCTGCAGCAGATTTACCGCCGCGTCGTAATCTTGCCCCTCGAAGATTTCGAACTCCGAGCGCAAGGCCGACGCAATCTTCGACCGCAGGCTCGCGTCGTCATCCACAATTGCTATTTTTGGCTTAGGTGCCCCAGGAGCGATGGACCGTCTCCGGCGGGGGACAGGCGAAGTTCGCAGGAGGAGTGCGACCGGATAGTGCCCCGCGCCGCCGCGATTCTAGGTGCCCCATGCCCCCCTGTCAACGTCATGTTGAGAAAATCAATATGGTCCTCTCGAACGGCTCATCCGGAGCAGGCGGGGCGCGGCGGTGACTTGTCTCTCGGTTTTATTGAGCTGCTTTTTCAATTTTTAGCAGCTCTCGCGATTTCCCTTGCATTCTCTGTTAACTCATGATATAATAGTATCGTGCAAGTTACCAAGACAGTCCGGCGCTCTTCCCTGATACGCCCCTTCCGGACTTCCCGCGCGATTTCTAATAGCCAACCCGCGGAATTAGAATTCTCTGTAACCCATTCAATACAAACGGCGGAGCCTGATCCTAATAGCCAACTTTTCCGTGTATTTTCCCTTCGCCTTTTTTCCGCCTTCGCCCATGTTTTATTTCTTCTTCGACGGCAGATATTTCTTCTCGATCTTGGCGATGATCACGTAATTCGGGTCCACCATCTCAGTCAGATGGATTTTCCCCACCTTCGAAAGCAGTTCGTAAGCATCCAGCTCCGAAAGCCCGTAGTCCGTATGAATCCACCCAATCAATTGCGTGAACGCGATGCGCAGCGAATCGTCGAGCGGGCGATAAATTCCCGCGGCCATGATTTCTTCCTGATTCTCGAAGCGCGGCCACTCAATCCGTTTGCCCTTCACCACGGAAACGCGCAGCCGCACCCGCAGCGGAACTTCCACCGCCGTCCCCGCCACCTCGCCGTCGCCCATCGCCGCGTGCCCATCGCCCATAGAGAGCAGCGCCCCGGAAACATTCACGGGCAAGTAAAGCGTGTTGCCCACGCTCGCCTCGGGCGCATCCATATTCCCCCCGAATTCCGCGGGCACCACGGAACTGCGCGCTTCGCCCCCGGCTGGAGCCACACCAATGCAACCAAGAAAATTATGCAGCGGGATTTTCACCGAAAAATTCGAGTCCAGTGCCCGGAAAGTCGCCGTGCGGGCTACATTGTCAATCGGGTAGAGCCAGATGCGCTCCGGCAACGGCGGGTTCACCATCGGCGTGTACCCTGTCGAATTCAGCGCCCCGAATCCCGGCGCAAATGCTCCCACGCCCTGATTCGAATTTACCTCGAGCGACAAAAACTCAATTGCCAGCGTGTCGCCCGGCTCAGCGCCCTCGATATAAAACGGCCCCGTGAGCGGGTTGTCGCCCTTCACCAGCGCCAGCGTGTCGCCAGGTTTCTGAATGGCATCGCCAAATGCATCAAGGGTGTTCGTCTCCAGGATGTCTCCGGGAGCGAGCCGTGCTACCGGCGTCGCGCCGCCGTAAACATACTTCACCACATCAATCGTGGCTTGATATTTCACCACATGCGGCGCCGTCCCTTGTGCTGCCGCAATCGAACCAAAGCCGACCACCGCAATCCCTGCTGCCAACATTCGACGAATCATCGCCCATCCTCCTCGAAAAACAATCGCCCCATCTCACGAGCTTCCAATCAAGACTCCACATGCAAATACCAACACGCCTCCGACCACCACCTGCACCGCCGAAGAGAACAGCGGCATATCCATGTACCGGTGGCGAACGTAGCTGATAATCGCCAGCTCCGCGGCCACAACTACAACGGCCCAGGTAAACGCGAGCCGGAAATCTGTGAACAGGAAAGGCAGCGTGTGCCCGAGTCCCCCGGCCGCTGTCATCGCCCCCGTAACAAGCCCGCGCAGGACTGGCTTCCCGCGGCCCGTCAACGAGCCATCGTCCGAAAGCGCCTCCGCGAACGCCATGGAAATTCCCGCTCCTACCGAAGCCGCCAGTCCAACCAGAAAAGCATCGTGGCTCTTGTGCGTGGCGAAAGCCGCCGCAAATATCGGCGCAAGTGTGGACACAGATCCATCCATCAATCCCGCCAGGCCCGGCTGCACGATCTGCAGCATGAAAAGTCGCCGCTTCGATTTCTCTTCCTCTCCGCGAGCGCCGGGCGTAAGGAGTTCCTGTTCGAGCGATTCCGCCCTGGCGTGGTGCTGCCGCTCCACCTCAGCCAGGTCCCCCAACAACTTTCTTGTGGAAGCATCTGTGATCCTTTGGAGCGCGCGCTCATAAAATCTCTGCGTCTCCAGCTCCATAATCTCCACTTGCTTTCGCACCATGCTGATTCCCAATGGCCGCACCAACCAGATCGGGCGCCGCTCGACGAATCCCTTCACGTCCTGCCGGCGAATCAAGGGGATGTGCTCGCCGAACCGCTGTCGGTACTGGTCAATCAAAGCCTGGCGATGCCCCGACTCCTCAGCTCTCATCTCATCGAATATTTTTGCGGTCGCGGGATAGGTCGCGCGCAATCCTTCCGCAAAATCTCCATACACGCGGCCGTCCTCTTCTTCGAGTGAGACTGCCAGCGCCAGAATTTCCTGTTCACTCAAATCCTTAAAATTTTTCTTGGCCATCCGGATTCCCCTGTGTGCTGCCAATATCAGCGCCGGATTATATCTTCGGAGCGGCCCGGAGCCGGGCGCTTTTCATCCGTAGCTCAAACCCGTGCAGCGTGGTATGACAAGAGACGGAGCGAGCCCCGGAAACATCCAATTCAGCGAGCGTATCTGCACTCGCAAGCAAACTGCGGAGGTGATTCAACAATGTCCGAGACACTTGGGTTCATCGGCTTGGGAAACATGGGAGCGCCCATCGCCGCCAATCTCTTGAAAGCGGGATTTGCCTTGCGTGTTTACAACCGCACCGCTTCGAAAGCCACGCCGCTTACAGCTAAAGGCGCGACCCTCGCATCGAGTCCTGCGGACGTCGCGATACCCGCAGGAATCGTCCTCACCATGCTCGCAGATGATCGCGCCCTCGAGGAAGTCTGCCTGCCCCCAGGATCTTTCGTGGAACGGCTAGGCCCCGGCGGAATTCACATTTCGCTCAGCACAATTTCTCCCGTCACCGCGCGCCGCCTGGCCGAACACCATGCCAAACACAAAGTGGACTACCTCGCTTCACCTGTGTTTGGCCGGCCGGAGGCGGCAGCCGCCGCCAAATTATGGATCTGTAATTCCGGCCCTGCTGCCGCAAAGAAAAGAGCGCAAGCCTTGCTTGCGGCAATCGGCCAGGGAATTTTTGATTTCGGAGAGGACGCCGGAGCCGCAAACGTCGTCAAGCTCTGCGGAAATTTCTTGTTCGCTGCCAGCATCGAAACGCTTGCGGAGATGCTGACGCTCGCCGAGAAAAGCGGCGTGAACAAAAAAGCCGTCGCCGAAATGATCGGCAAAATTTCCCCCCTGCATTCCGGATATGCAAACCAGATTGCCGATCAGAAATTCGAACCCGCGGGATTCCGACTGGCGCTCGGCTTGAAAGACGTCAACCTCATCATGCAGAGCGCCGCGGCGAGCTCAACACCTATGCCGCTCGCGAGTCTTCTCCATGATCGCTACGTTTCAGCCGTCGCAAAAGGGCGTGCCGATCTCGATTGGTCGGCGATCGCGTTGGGAGTCGCGGAAGACGCGGGCCTGCTGCTCCGAAAGGCAGCCGGATGAAAGCTTGCTTGCTGCGCGCGCCCGCGCCGGTCGATAAAAATCCTCTCGATTTCACGGAGGCGCTGGTCCCGACGCCGCAGAACGGCGAAGTGCTCGTCCGCGTGAATTATTGTGGCGTCTGCCGCACCGATTTGCACGTGGTCGAAGGCGAATTGCCGCCACGCAAATCTCCCGTAATCCCCGGCCATCAGGTTGTCGGCATCATCGAAAAACTCGGCCCGAGCGCGCACCGATTTTCGATGGGAGCGCGCGTCGGCATTCCCTGGCTCCACAGCACGGACCAGACCTGTGAATACTGTCGCGGCGGAATGGAAAATCTTTGTGACCGCCCCACGTTTACCGGCTACACGGTGGACGGCGGTTATTCAGAATATGCTGTTGCGCCGGAAGATTTTGTGTATGCGATTCCCGGAAATTTCAGCGATGAACAAGCCGCTCCTCTCTTGTGCGCGGGGATCATTGGCTTTCGCTCGCTTCGCCTTTCGGGAATTAAGCCCGGGGGCCGCCTGGCCTTCTACGGATTCGGTGTCGCGGCACATGTGGCCGTTCAAGTGGCGCGTCACTGGGGTGTGAAAGTGTACGCCGCCACTCGTGGCGCGAAACACCAAAAACTCGCGCTGGATTTGGGCGCGGCCTGGGCCGGCGAAGCAACCGCCGATCTTCCCGCAACAATGGACGCCGCGATCATCTTCGCACCTGCGGGTGAACTTGTCCCTGCGGCACTGAAGTCACTGAAGAAGGGCGGAGTCCTTGTCCTGGGCGGAATCCACATGTCTCCTATTCCGTCATTCGATTACAATCTGATTTATCAAGAACGCGTGATTCGCAGCGTGGCCAATAACACGCGGCAGGACGGCGAAGACTTTCTTCGCATCGCGGCCGAGATTCCGATCCATTCGCAAGTGAATCTGTTTCCGCTGAGTGAAGCGAATCGCGCTCTCAATGATCTGAAAAACGACCGGATCAACGGCGCCGCTGTCCTGGCGTGCGGATCATGATGCAGGAACACGATGCACAATCAGAGAAACAAAACCAGATGAAACCGGCCCCGACGCTGCTGGACCGCACCTTTCACGCCGGCATCACGCTCAAAGGAATCGGCGGCGTGCTCGAAACAATCGGCGGGATTCTTTTGTGGTTCATCTCCCCGGCTGCCATGAGCCAAACCGTCAAACTTCTTTTCCTGCAGGAGCTCGCGCGAAATCCGGATGGTTTCTTCTCCACGCATGTGGTCAAAGAATCGTCGAAATTCGCCAACATGGATCCGACTTTCGCTTCGCTCTACTTGCTCTCACATGGGCTTACCAAGGTGGCCCTGGTGATTTGCCTGTGGATGAATAAATTGTGGGCCTATCCACTGACAATTCTTGTTTTCGCGGGTTTTTGCGTTTATCAGATTCATCGCTACATGCACACGCATGCAATTTCACTCGTCCTGTTGACCATCTTCGATATTTTTTTGATTTACCTTACTTGGCGGGAATATCTGGAACAAAAGCAATACCGCGAGCGGAATGAGAAGAAATAGCTTGTTACAGTTGAAAAAATCTAGCAGTGCTCCGAAAGGCCGTGATTAGAATGCGCTATTCCGAATTCATCGCCAGCACCACGATCAGCCTGATGGGGCCGTGCGCGCCCATCACAAGAATTTTTTCGATGTCGGCTGTGCGGCTGGAACCTGTGATCAAGCAAATGTAGGAATTCTGAAAGGCCAGGTTGCGCTCGCGCATCAGTTCGAAGGCTGTGTCGAGGTCCGGCACCAGTTGTTCGGCATTTGCAATGACGATGTGCACCGGCGCAACGACAGAAGCTCCGCGCCCTCCACATGCGGCCGAAACCAGCACCGACCCGGTGAGCGCGACGAGCACTTCGGCGGTTGTGATTGTCGCCTGTGTGGATTCCTTTGGACCGCCCTCGCTCGACCATTGGATGGTTCGTTGGCTTTGCCAGTCCTTCGCCAGCCGCCGCAGCGCCGAGGAGTCCTGAACAAAAATTTCCCCCGCAGGAAGCGCCGCAAGCAAATCTGTCACGGCTCTCGCACTCGAGCGTAAATCCGGCGTCACGATACATTCCGTGATGTTGGCGGCACATTCCTGCTGAAAACGCGCAATGACATCCGTGACCGGCGCAAATATTTTTTTTCCCGGTGCGCCGGGCGGTCTAGGCGTTGACTCCCGCAATGCTGTCCGCAGGCGCTCGAGGATGCGTGCGCGCCCCGGATTCTCGATTTGTGCTTCAGTTGTTGGCATTGTGTTTTCCCCACAGCGCACGAAACGGTTTCGCAGGCGCCGGCACGGCTGCATGATTCGTGTTCCACGGGCGCGCGGGATCGAGCAGTGTGCCCTCAAGCCGCAATCTGTGAATTATGCGTATGCCCAGCCGCGCCATCCATCCGGCTATCTTGAACCGCCGCGCATCCTGCATTACCCAGCGCCACAATTTAAAACCAATCCGCTCGCTCCACGGGCGATCTGATGCATTCACTGCGTCACGCCGGTTGTGAAGTAGATGATGGTGCAAATTAATTTTCACCGGACAAACATCCGTGCAGGCCCCGCACAGCGAGGATGCGTAGGACAAGTGTTGGAACTCATTCAGCCCGCGCAAACGCGGCGTCAGCACGCTCCCGATTGGCCCCATATATGTGGTCCCGTAGGAGTGGCCGCCAACAGTTCGGAAAACAGGGCAGGCGTTGATGCATGCCCCGCAGCGGATGCATTGCAACACCTCGCGCTCTTCGACGCTCGCGAGCAGCTCGCTGCGTCCGTTGTCCACCAGCACAACATGAAATTCTTCTGGGCCGTCCATCTCATTAGACTGGCGTGGCCCTCCGACGAGCGTGCTATAGCAGGTGATCGGCTGGCCTGTGCCTGCAGTGGCCAGCACGGGCCAGAGCGTGGCCAGGTCCTTCAAGTGTGGAATCACTTTTTCAATTCCACTCAGAACCACGTGGATGCGCGGAACGCTGGTGCACAATCGTCCGTTGCCCTCGTTGGTGGTCAGCGCAATCATCCCAGCATCGGCCACCAGGAAATTCGCGCCGCTGATACCCATCTCCGCCGAAAAAAAATCGCGCCTCAGCGCCCGGCGCGCCGCGGCCACCAATCGCTGTGGATCATCGGTGTCCACATCTCCCAGTTTTTCTTTGAAGAGCGCGGCGATCTGCGTCCGATTCAAGTGCATCGCCGGCGTGACGATGTGATAGGGAGTTTCATTGCGCAATTGGACGATGTATTCGCCCAGATCCGTCTCGACAACTTTGATTCCCAGCTTTTCGAGCGCGGGGCCCAGATGAATTTCCTCGCTCACCATGGACTTTGATTTCACAATCTTGCGTACGCCACGCGCAGTTGCCAGATTCGCGATGTACTTTCGTGCATCCTCGGAATTTTCCGCCCAGAACACGTGTCCACCGCGGTCCTTCACGCGCTGCTCAAATTCGAGCAGGTAGCGGTCCAGATTGTTCACCGCTTCCCATTTGATCTCCTGGCATCGCAATCGCGCGGCCTCCCAGTCCAGAAAACGAGAGCGCCCGCGTTCATTCGCCGCGTTGTACGAATCGATTCCGCGGCGGATGATTTGGCGGTGCGTGAGGTCCGCGGATTTTTCCGCCGCGCTGCGAAGAAATTCGTGTGCCGCGTGACTCATCGGGGGCTCTCAGTGGCTGCCGGCCGCACGCGGCGCTCCGCCGCTGAGGCTGTCTGCGCCAGGATGGCCGCGAGATAAATCGTACGCACATGGGACTTGCGCTGGCGAAGAATGCCGTCAATGTGCAGCAGGCAACTCGGGTCCGTCGCGGTGACGTATTCGGCTCCAGAGGATTCCGCGTACCCGACCTTGGCATCTCCCATGGCCGCGGAGATGGCTCCGAATTTTGTCGCGAAGGTGCCGCCAAAGCCGCAGCAATCTTCGCAGTAGGGCATCTCCACCAACTCCAGGCCGCGCACATTGCGCAGGAGTTGCCGCGACTCCTGCTTTAAGTGCAACTCGCGGAGCGCGTGGCAGGAATCGTGCACGGCGACGCGATGCGGGAAGCTCGCTCCCACATCCGTCACTTGCGCCACCTTCACCAGAAATTCTGAAAACTCGAAAATGCGCTGCCCGACCTTGAGCGCTTCCTCGTACCAGGGCGTGCCTGCCAGCAATTCAGGATAAAAATTGCGAACCATGGTGGTGCAGGACCCCGAAGGGCATACAACCAACTCCGCATTGCGAAAAATTTTCAGAAACCGCTCGGCGACGGGCCGCGCATCGTTCCAATAACCGGTGTTAAAGGCCGGCTGCCCGCAGCAGGTCTGCTCGGAAGGAAATTCCATCTCGAATCCCAGCCGGCGCAAGACGCGCACCATGTCCAGGCCCACTGCAGGGGTCAACTGGTCAACAAAGCAAGGGATGAACAGTGCAACTTTTGCCATATCCGCCGCTTATAGTCCAGAGTTCAGCGGAGTGCAAGGAAAGAGAGTCTCCCTACAATGGGAGCAGCAATCAACCATCCAATCCAGGAACCAAGCATCTAAACAAGAGCAACACTCAGGCGCGGTTTTTCGTAGGATATAGGAAGGCTGTCTGGTGGGGAATCATACGAGTAGCTTTTTTCAATTCTTGCCAGGATCGAAATTAATTCGGAGGTCATTTTGTTACGGGGCCCGTCATCATCCATATTTTTGCAGGTGCTATTCAGCTTTGCCTTCCTGCTAATCACTTACTCAGTTCAACGATTCTGGTTCGCTCGCGCATGGCGATTAATTCAGCGCGTCAAGCTGCCACCAGGACGAACGATGCTGCAGGTAGCATGGTTTGTGGCGGTGGCGACTGTCTTTATTGCGGTGCTCGACTCTGCCTTGGGCCATTTTTTGCCGCGCACAGGGACGCCGGCGGCCGTCATGTTGCTAGCCCGCCTCTGGATGTCCGTCTCATTTCTGGCGTTGGCTGCAGTCGGACTGACCAGTGCGTTCAACTGGATCTCGAAATCGCTCCTCGCGGCGGCTTCCCCAGTAAATCATGAGAGCATCGATCGCGGGCGGCGTGCATTTTTCCGCAGCGCCGCTTATCTTGCCGGCGGTCTGCCATTCGTCGCAGGCACTTACGGCTTCTTCAAAGAACGGCTGAGCTATCAAATTCGAGAGATCGATATACCCGTTGCGGATTTGCCAACGGGCTTGGATGGGTTGCGTATCCTGCAATTGAGCGACATCCATGCGGGCGATTTTATGCCGCGCAGCGAGATTCGGCGCGCCGTTGAAATGGGCAATGCGCTTGGCGCGGACCTTGCCGTCGTGACGGGAGACTTCATCACCGGCACGAATGATCCGCTGGAAGACTGCGTCGCCGAACTCAGCCGGCTGCATGCTCCGCTCGGCGTCTGGGGGTGCAATGGCAATCACGAAATTTACGCGGGCGCCGAGGAACGCGCACAACAACTGTTCGAACGCTTTGGCATGCTCCTGCTGCGCCAGAAGAATGCTGAGGTAGCATGGCGCGGCGAAAAGTTCAATCTAATCGGGGTGGATTATCAGCGCGAACGTACCGCTTCCGGAAAGAAATTGCCTATGCTGCGCGGCGTTGAGCCGCTGGTTCGAAACGATATTCCCAATATATTGCTCTCACACAATCCCAATTCGTTTCGCCGGGCCGCCGAACTCGGCATCCAGTTGAGCCTCGCGGGTCACACGCACGGCGGACAGGTGCAAGTCGAAATCGTGGATCATTCGTTCAGTCCCGCGCGGTTCATGACCGATTTTATTGCCGGGCTCTACAAGCTTCCCATTGAAGGCAGACTTGATCCCACAATTTCCGAAGCCGAGAATGAATCACCGAAGCACGCTTCGCTGTACGTCAATCGTGGCCTGGGAACCATTGGATTGCCAGTGCGCCTGGGAGTTCCTCCGGAGATTACGCTGATTACGCTGCGCACACCCGTCTGAATTCGAATACGGGCGCCGACTCGCTTTTTCCATTGAATCTCACATCTTGAAATTGTACGGGGAGAGGACTCGAGGGGGGAGGCCGCATCACTCAGTCGCCGGAGAATTTCTTATTTTTCCTCAACGGTCGCTGCAAAAAGCAAAGTGCCAACAATTCCGAATATTCCTGCCACCACGAATGGGACCTGCGGACGAATCCTCCAGAGCAATCCTCCAATGGCCGACGCCGGAGTAATTGAGAGGCTGCGGATCAAGTAATAGAGACCCACTGTCCGCGCCCGGAGATTGTGCTGCGCCAAGTCAACAATCATGGCTTTGCGAGAGGGCTCGCCAATCTCACGCAAGCCTCCAACGATGAACGCGCAGACCAGCCATTTGAAATCAGGAGCCAGAACGACTGCCACGGGGAAAAAAGCAAAGCACAAGAAAGTGGCGATCACGAAGGGCTTGCGCCCAAGACGGTCTGCCATCTTTGCGGAGGGGATATATACGAGGATTGCCGTAGCGAGTTGTACGGCCACAAGCAGCCCATATCGCGAAATCGTCACACCTGTGATGTTCGTGACATAGAGAACCACAAAAATATCAGCCATTCCTTCGCAGGTCCGGATGGCAATGTCAGAAACAAGTAGCTGCTTCAGCGTCGAGTGAAAAGAATTCCAGACGCCCCGCAGCCTCACAGAGTCACCGGAAGTGAGTGGTATATTGATGGTCCACAGGACCGGGACGGCGATAGCTACAAAGAGGATTGTGACCAACAGCCCGGTTCGGATGCCGGTTTGAATCCCCAGGGTGCCGATCATCGCGCCGCCCAAAAGAGGAGAAATCGCCATGGGGATGCGCTTCAACAAGGACTGCACCGTGAATCCCATTGCGCGCCGCTCCCTGGGAAGGGCGTCGCCAATGGTTGCGAAGACGGCAGGCGACGCCATGGACTGCCAGGCCATAGCAAAAGCCAGTCCCAGAAACAGAAAGGGCCAGGACGGACTGAACAGATAGATGAGATAACCTGCCAGCGCGGCAACCAGGAACATCAATAATGCACGGCGTCGCCCCCAATGATCGGCCAGCCAGCCACCGGGGTATTGATACAGCGCATCGAGAAAATCTTCTGAGGTGCCGAATAGTCCGACGACAGCAACACTTGCGCCGAGCGATTCGAGATACTTTGGAAGAAACTTTTTCCAGAGTTCTTCGCCCAGACCAATCAGGAACACGGCGCCGGAAGCCGCAGCGAGGTTCCGTTCAATCCCGAAAAATTCCGTGAATCGTCTGCGCGTGCAGGGTTCCAGAAATTCTTCTCCCCATGGCAGTCTTTTCTCACTTCAATTGTTCAGGCCAGATCTTGAAAAGCCCCGCCCGGCTTGCCACGATTCACCATCTCCCGGCAATACGCGAACAAAGCGTCGTAAACAATCCACTCGGCTGCGTTGATTTCGTGATCGTCGCGGAATTTCAGGTGTCGAAATCCCTCGGCGATGGCTTCCAACCCAGCAGCCTCGGGCTGATGCCAGAGAGTGTTGTCCGTGTCGGCGCCGTTCACGATCCTGCCGAGCAGGCGCAGAGCAGGATCAGTAGTTAGGTTGTACTTTTTTAGAATTGCGTCGAAGGAACATTCTTTACCGTGATGCCCGAGGTCCACTCCTGGAATATCGAACGGCGTCGCGCCTAATCTCTTGGACTCAGGAATCACTTGTTCTGCCGGAACAAAACAAAACTCTGCACCGGGGTCCACGAATTTCTTGATAAGCCAGGGGCATGCGACACGGTCCACCTTGACGTGTTCGCGTGTAATCCATCTCATAAATTCCTCCGACTCATCCCCCTTACCCTCTGAAGAGCAGCAGCCCTGCCGCTCCCGCTGCAAGAATCAAGATTGGTTCCGGAATTTTCTTGAAAGTGAGCAGTGCAAATGTTAGCACTGCAATTGCGACGGTGGGCAGATCAATCAACGAGCGCCTGCCAAGGATGAAGGCTGCTCCAGCGATCGCACCTACCGCAGCCGATGTCACTCCTTGCACGAATGCCTTCACCTGGAGATTCTTGGAGAAGCGGCGATAATACGGAGCGCCAGCGATGACGATGAGATAGGGAGGCACAAAAACAGCGAGTGCGGCCAGCAGCGCTCCGATTGCTCCCGCTACCAAATACCCGACGAATCCCGCAGTAATGACGACAGGTCCTGGCGTTATCATCGCTACCGCGACGGCATCCACGAACTGCCTCTCTGTCAGCCAGTGGAATTTGCCTACGACCCCACCATAGAGAAACGGAACAATCGCCAGACCACTCCCAAAAACGAAAGCGCCCGCCTTCAGAAAAAACAGAAAGAGCGTGCCGACCGTGGCAGCCGAAGCCGGGCCTATGGCGCCCGTGACCAGTTTGCCGAGTCCAAGAAAGGCTAAAGCTGACGAGCGCGAGCGCCCCCAACGCGGCGGTACCTTGATAAGCATCGAAATGAGCCCGCAGAGAACGAAGAGCCAAACGATTTCGGATTCAGTCCACGCGGTGGCGATGGCGAGTGCAGCGAAGAGCGTCCAGAGCAACCAGTCCTTCTTCAGAGTGGAGCGAGCGAGTTTGTAGGCGCTCCTAGCAATGATCGCGATGACCGCGGCAGCGATTCCATAGAAGACTCCCTGAATCCACGGAAGCGTTCCGTAATGTACGTAGAGCGCAGCCAGCACCAAGACCATGAGAAATGAGGGAAGGACGAAAGCGACTCCGGTCAGTGTGGCACCTAGAGCCCCAGCTCGAACCCAACCAAGATACATTGCAAGCTGTGCGGCAAGGGGCCCGGGTGAGAGCTGCGAGAACGCGAGTCCCTCGACGTAATCCTGAGGGGACACCCACTTCCGTTCCTCGACCAAGTCCTTCTGCATATATCCGGCAAGGGCGATGGGCCCTCCGAATCCGAGAGTGCCGAGCCGGAGAAAATAAAGCAGGAATTCGCCCAGAGTTGGCTGCGACTCTTCGTTCACGACTGATACTGCGGTCGTATCCATGCCTCGGCCGGCCATAAGCGGACTACTTCGTCGAAATGTGCTTCAGGGCGGCAGCGATGCCCTCACCGAGCGATTCCGGACTTGCCAATCCCCAGAAGTGCATGAAGAAAAGTCGAGGTTGTTCCGTGAGCATGTGGCTATGCAGAGCGGTTATTTGAATATGGTGAGCCTCCAGTTCCGAGATCACCGGATTAACTTCTTCAGCGGTAAGGACGAAGTCGCCCGTCGTCGCCAGATTTCCGGAATGCGCTGCCTGGAAATTTATGCTCTCGGCCATACCGGAGGCAGGCGCGATCGTCACCCCCGCAACCGTGATGGTATCCGCGCGTGGCACGCCAAATGAGAGCACACCACCCTTGAATGTCCCTTTTCGTGCGAGGCTATCCTCCACTCCCTTCACCCAGGCTGGCGGAGCTCCTTCCACGACCGAAGCTGCGGGTTTTTCGAGTGGCGTCTTGGATGCTGCCAAGGCCGCACGCAAAGAAGCTGCGAGCTGGGATGCAGGTCCGTGCCCCATGTAGTGCAAGTACAGGACGCGTGGCGTTTCTTCAATCAGGTGGTTGTGCACCGCGGATATTTCAAAACCAGCGGAGCGCAGCTTTTCCATTACTGGATTGAGCTCGTTCTCCAGCAGGACCAGATCCCCCATCACCATGGCGTCGCTCGCTGTCCCGGTGAATGCAGCCCACGAGCCAAGGGCCAACCCTGGCTTGATTGCCAGTCCATGAACCGAAACATGCAGGTCTGTCCTTGGGAATCCGACTTTATACACATCGCCGGTGAATTGGCCCGATCTTCCAAAGACTTGATCAATTTTCGCTGTGTCGAGTCCCTGCGCGAAAATGCTCAAAGGAAAAGTCAGAATCGAAACAAAAATCAATAGTCGAACGGAATTCATAACGCGCCTCCCAAATAAAATTAAGTACCTAAGAAAATCGTTTTCCAGAATCCGCGTGATATAGCCCCTCCATCAGTTGCATGCCGCGCTCAAGGAGTTCTCGATCCGGGATACCCTGATTGGCCCAGCCGTTCAGGACTTCATCAATTCCAAAGCCCTCCTTGCGGCCGTACTTTTCATCGAGCAGATCCGCATCATGGATAATTTGCCCGACTATTCCTGCCTTTTTGTCGCGGATTCGAAATGACTGCAGCAATGTCTCAAACGTGCAGTCCTCGCCGCGGTGCCCGAATCCGCCGTGAAACATGTCAAAGGGCACGGCCTCGCGGGGGTGATTTTCGTCCACAGCAAAAGTAAACCGCGCCTTCTTGTCGATGAATCGTCGAATCAACCAGGCCGAGGCCGACCGGTCAATTCCAGGTCGCGGCCGAGTGACCCAGACTCTGCACACATATTCCCTTGGATTGATTTTCGCTGCATTTTCTTCCCGGTTGGGAGATGTGTCAGCGCGAGCAAGCAGTTCCTCCACTCGCTTCTGTAGTGGGCTATGGAAGAAATCAATCTCCACAATTTCCCGGAACCGAGTCTTGAGCCGGCTTATGCGGTTGCCTGGCCGCTTTAGCGCTGAGAGTGAAGAGAGCTTCCGTAGTACTCGGATTAATTCCTGGTAATCGCGGGCACGGGCTTCCGCAAAGCGGCCGATCAACTGAGGAGTAGAAAGGTTGTCAATCGATTGCACTTTGACCACAGATGCCTGACCCGCATATTTGCGGATTGCCACTGCCAGCCATTCAAACCGTTCCCGATTTGTTGGGCTGCTCGGAAGCAAGTAGCCCGAATTGCCGAGCGGCACGGCGCCATAGCGTTGCAGCTTCCGCCACACCTCCACTCTCTGGCTTGCCCGCTTGGTCGGCAACGTAAAGGTAAGCAGGAGCCACGGAGCATCCACTCGTGATTTGGTTACATCCATTTCCATAAAATGTAATAGACATAACACATCATTGTCAATTTAAGTGTCAAGCGATCTAGAAACAGGCATGAGATAAAAAGTGATTCATCTTATGGGGGGCGCACGCATTCCCGACCGAAGCCGCCAGTACGATACTTGCGGATCGTGCTCTCGGAAATTGAGCAACGCAGAGCACCGAAAACAGGCCGCGTGTTCCGAAACCATTATGTTGGGTGCGTTAAAAAGAAGGAGAAGATGGCTCCCCCTAGAGGACGATTTCAGAACTCTTGGCACTAGTCAGATCATGTCAGGACTCCCACAGTTCAATTCTTGGCTCCTTGAGTGGTAGCGGCCCCTCGTCACATCAAGTTGCCTAGCAACACCTGAGCGAGGCATCCGATTAGAGAGCGACGTAACAATCGCTCTCTTGTCGCCTTGGATCGCGTCTCGTGAGTTGAAACACCATCACTGCCTACTGGTTCGGCGGGTAGATTGTTAGGTAGAGGTACGCGTCGGCAGCTTCGTCCTCGCTGAAGTAGCGAAATACGGGCATTCTGCCCCTGTACGAATCTGCATAAGAGAATGTCCGTGTGCCCATGATGACGGGCGCACCCTTCGTCACCTTTTGAATGAATTCGGGCAGGCCCATCCGAGTCGTGAGAGTACTCAGAGGGGGGATAGCACCATCCAGGAGTTGCTGTGGATCGGGATTCGGCCCGACTGCACTGTGGCAAATGTGGCAGGTGGATTTCACAATTTGCTCGCCCACACGGACGGGAGATTCCTTCACCGTGGTTTGATTCCGCGCCGCGCCGGGGATTTCAGCAAGCTGTTCGAGATAAGCGGTAATCGAACGAATTTCTGGCTCACTTAACTGCGGGAACGGCGGCATAGCCTCTCCGCCCTTATGGAGTCGTTGCACTAAGAGAACCTTGGCTTGCCCTGCGAGCAGTGCTGCATCCGCATGGCTCGTTTGCTGGCCAGTCTTTTTGGTTCGCTCCAAAATTAAAGCGACCGAAGTTGCCCGGACGGGGTTGATGACAGAATTGATTTCTGGCGGAGCGCCGGTGCCCGAAGCGCCATGGCAGGCCTGACAATTTAAACGGTACAGATCCGAACCGTGAAGCGTTACGGATTGAGTTGCGTAGCCCTGCGACAACTGCGCTTGCTGAGGACGGGACGCTTCTCCCTTCCCTGGCGCAGCCGGACCCAAATTCCAGGTCCAGCCCATACTGCTGTCCCAAAACGACCGGTGCAAATGCTTCAGCCAGCTTTCCCCTTCCACAGCGCTGACCGAAACATCTCTAGTCCCAACTGTCTGGCCCGCCAACGATGACGTCAGCGTGAAAATCAGCAGCAGGCGCTGTAAGCTCGCGCGCTTCTTCCTCAGTAGTTCTCGAAGCAGAGCTGACTTCATTCGACCCGCTCTAAATGAAGTTCGATGCGCACGCCATTGACGAGCACCAGGCTTTGGTCAATCAAAGCCTGGCCAGTAATTTCATCTTCCACGAACGCAGTAATTGCCTTGAGAGGACAAACGAACTCAATCGCCTCCGAAGATTCTTTTTCGTCGCCCAAGCGGTTGAGGAGGGAAAAATCGAGCGCTTCAACTTGAGGATCCACCGGAAGCTTCGGCAGAAGCGCCTTAAGTTCGTGGCCCAGGAAGAGGTCGAAACTCTGTGCTGCTCGCTTGTAAATCGAGCTGGTATTTTTATCGAACACCAATGGATTCCGTAGGGTGAGTTGCAATACCAATTGTTTGTGATAGATGGCGAAAGAGGGCGGCGCGTAATCCACGAGATGTAATTGCCCCTCATTCTCCTTCAGCAACGCATCGAGATGGGCCTGATGCTGCGCTTGCAACCGCTCGGCATCGCTCTGCGACGCAACCGGTTTCGAATCAGCCGCGGGAATAGGCGGAATCGCGAAATTCGCAGTTCTCTTTTCCGCCGATGGCGCATGCGAATCATTCGACGGAGAGGCTGGGGTGTAGCGTGGACTCCCAACAGGCGGTCGCGCACCCGCAGAAGAACTGAACGACGTTGCCATCCCCGAGTCCAGGGAGCCTGTTCTCTCCAATGTTTCCAGATTGAGCGCGTCCTTCTGCCCCAGGGCGAGTCCGAATGGTTTGGCGTCCAGATAAATTCCCGAGCGATTCAGAATCGCCTGCCGCCGTTGATTTTCTGACTCCTTCAGAAATGTGAGCGCGTCAGCGCGATCGAGCACCACGGCGAGAATTTCCCTGCCCTCAAAATAAGAATTCTTTCTCGCAGCGCGGGCGTGGTAGGCAATTTCGAAGCCGATGCCCTGACACGGGGCATCAGATGGAAGTTCTTGCGTGATGAGTTGAAGGATGGGAATGATAACTTCCTCGAACGTTCGACTGGCACGCTCATTCGGCGTAAGCTGCTCCGAATTGAATGAGACTGTGTAGAACCCGGACGTTTTTAGCAGCATCCGATCATGAAAATAAACAAACTCGAGCCCACGCCGATCCAGGGAGGCCTGACGTTCAGGGTCCAAGCCCACATAACGAGTAAGAATGAAAGGGAGCGGAAATTGGATCTTGCTGATTGTCTGCTGGAGTGATTGAAGCAGCGGAAGATACTCTTGTTCGGCCGCCCTCAATTTTGGGTTCGAGATCTCAGTTGGACTCACCTGTGCGCTTGTCGCGCCACCGGCAACCAGAATAAGGACCAAAGTAAATAGAGCGCGTGCGAATGGCAGAAGCTGCTCCCTACAAATCATGCCGTCAACTCCGAAGGTATTTGGCTCGATGGCCCGGCGAACCGGACTGGCATCCCAGCATCGAGATTTCGATACTTGCCAGTCCAAATCCGCCGTTTTCATCTGAAGTCCCACTCTATACCTTAAGTTCAATATCCTATTTCTTCACTGTCAATTCAACATTTGCTGCAGTCGCTCCCACGGTCACCGACTGCGTCGTGGGCTTGCCGTCTTCACTCCAGGTCTTCAGTGTGTAGGTTCCGGGAGGAACGTTCTTAATCTCAAACGTTCCGTCGCTGTCTGTCACGGCAAAGTAAGGCGTGGAAACAATCACCAGGGTGCCGGACATTTCCGGATGGACATTGCAAAGCAGAGAAGCCACTCCGGGGTCGTTGAACTGAAATGATTTTTTCTCGCCCTTGCCCCAAGTCCCAAGATTATGCGTCAGCTTCTTGTTCCCGCTAATGGACGGCCAGTACACGTTGTGCCCGACGGAGTCGCTATTCAGGAAATCCACCGTGGTTCCCTGCAGGACTACGGTCACTTTCGGGACAAAGGCCATCTTGCGTTGATCGATGGTCACATGTTGCGTCGGAGCGTCGAACTTCTTTCCGGGTATGGCATCCACGTACACAGCAATGTTCTCGGCCGAGCGCAGTCCTTGCACCGACACCTTACCCTTCACGTCTCCGGCCATGGCGATGCCCGCCAGAAACAGGGCACCTCCAAAAATTCCACCCACAAGTATTGCGCGCTTCATGGTGCTCATTCAGTGCCTCCTCTCAAAATGTCCACGAGCGCTTTGCCCGCGGATTTTACAAAACATCAGAATAGAAAATCGGTCCCGATAACGAATCCATTTGCACGGAAGAATTGAGCCGAGCCTGGGATTGGCTGTTCGAAGCGGTGCTGATACTCGAAGGCGAGCTTCAGGTTCGCGCGCACGAGCACCTGGACCCCGGGACTGAACCGGTTGCGTGTATCCCGGCGCGAAACTCCCGCTGCGAAATCCGTCGGCGAATTCACAACGTCATAGCGCATCAACCCGATTAACCATGGGTAGACCCAGTATTCCGCCTCGGCGAAACCGCCGGCAAATGTTACCGGCGTGGCGGATACGAAGCCTGTGGCCGTATCGCTTGGCCCATTGGGAATCACATTTGTGTCATGACCAAACATCCCCAGGCCCCACAACTCAAAATTCCGGTACTTGAAGCGGAAGTCACCCCCAGCACGGTAGAACGGTTCGCGAATTGTGGGCAAGGCCGGGAACAATGACCCGCCAATGTTGAGTGCATTCCGCCCGTAGTAGCCGAACGCGCCTATGCGCAGAGAGGTGTGATCGCGCGGTCCTGTAGGGCCAGCAGCACGGACTTCCTTCCGAACGCTTGGGTCGCGTTCTAGATTAAAGGTATAGGACAACCGGCCGTAGATGTCCTTTGAATTTCGCGCAGCCGGGCCGTCATTGTTGCCATTCAGAATGGCCACTGACCATGTGAAATTTCCGTCGTTGGGATATCCGCCGAATTCGATACCGCGCTGCGGGACTCCGAAGACAAACGGATTGTTGGTGGTGCAAGCGGGAGGTGGTGGAGTTGCAAATTCGCAGAGCGCGGGGTTCGCGAGTGCGACGCTCGCCTGATCGAAAATGTCATAGTCAGACAGGTTGATTGTCCGTGCTTGTGTGAACGGGAGGTCGAGCTCGAATTGGCCAAACCGGACATTGAGGGCGTCTTTGGGAAGGTGCAGCCAATGACCGATGTCATTGGCTTTGATATAGCCGTCGCCGAGTCCACCAGCGGCCCCCGAGCCACCTGTGGAGATGTCGTTGTCAATCCAGAACGAAATGTTGGGTCCAAAACTGCCGGCTGCGATTATCGTGAATGTATTGGGGGCAAATAGGTCAGTCCGGGGCGTGAAGCCTACCGCCAGCGGCACCTTGCTGTTGTACTGAGCGAACCCGGAATAGCGGAATGCGATCGGCAGGTTTCCGGGGAGTTCGCCTGGATAAATTGCAGTGGGGAATGCTTCCTTCTGCGCCTTGGCACCGAGAAGAACGGGTGGCTCCTTTACAAACGACTCATCGTCAGCCGGGAACTTGAAGCCATTCTTCTTGAACGCCAATCCAAAGTCGTTCAGTTCGGGGAAGTTGTTGTGGCACGTGGTGCAAGACGTCTGGTACTTACGCGAAAACGCAGGAATTGCGTTCGCTCGCGGCGCACTAGCAAATGCATAAATCAGTGAAGCTAGCATGATAAGGCTTACAACCACGACAACGCGCGTTCCCTGTCTGTCCATCGGCGATTCCTCCCCCTCCGTAACCTTTCGTAAATTTCAACCAACAAATGCTCAGCGAACCCCGTGGTGTGCATAGTGGACCGCACGCCGCCCCGTAGATATGACTTGCGTCACCATCGGATGTGACGGCCATCACAACTACAATATTCATGCACTCCCGCTGAGTCTGTTAAGGTTACGCGCTGAATTATTCCAAAACGTCTCTTGGACTTGCCGACGATTGCCAGCTTTGTGACGTATCAGAACACATGGAGGGTGGAACAGGCGGGGTGATGTTTCGGGCGCACTAATCGGTGAGTAGTTTCTCCAAACCGGGTTTATCGCGAATAACGATTGTGGATCCTTTGACCTCCAGCAGGTGCCTTTTCTTGAAGTCCGCGAACAATCGCGTCACCGTTTCGCGGGATGCCCCAATCATCTGGGCAATTTCTTCGTGGGTCAGGGTCAGCTTCGCGCGGATTTCACCATTTCCCTGATCGTGCTGGGCACACCAATCCAGTATGAACCGGGCTAGTTTTTCTCCCGCGGAGTGCGACAGGCCAATGGTCCGCATCTCGTCCAGAGCGTGGTAGTAGTTCTCGCTCAATTGTTGCGCAACTCGAAATGCAACCTCGCCGTTTTCACGCAGGAAACTCAAAAAATCATTACGCCCGATGAAATTTGCTTGCGTAGGTTCGAGCACATCCGCGGTCGCTTGATATGGCTTTCCAGAAACCGTCGCCGCCAGGCCAAGAACCTCGCCGATTTCGGAAATCCGCAGAATCAAGGTCTTCCCATCAGCCGAAGAAGTCGAGAGCTTCACTTTACCGCTGCACAGGATAAACACGCCCCTCGGCGTCTGCCCTTCCACAAAAAGAGTTGCGCCCTTTGGATAAGTAGATGGGGCCGTAATCGAGGAAAGTCGTTGAACAGCAGGAGGGGAAAGATTACAGAACAGTCGGTCCTCCCTGTGCGGGCAATTTAGGCAACTCTCGATGATTTCCAAGCCATATGGCGCGCGCATGGATGATCCTGCACGCATTATACGCTGCTCCGTTGCTGAAACTACCCAGATTCGCTTCGCCATACGAACGCGCTTCACAACCATATCTGATTCGCGTTGCGACATATGGTAGTCAGTCGCGGAGGAACAATCAGTGAGACGAGTCACGGCCACGCGTGATGCCTGTCACAGACTTTGTGGGTTGTCTAGGCAGAAACTGGCCCCTTAGGAGATTCAAAATGCAAAATAATGATGAACGCGACCTCTTGGAAGCCTTGAAATTTGAGCTCAATTTCTTGGAAAAGGGCGGCTACGGGCGGTCCCCTCGCGAGCCCTGGCGAGCCCAGTTAATTTTTGAGGATTCGCCTACCTGCATGAACTACGACCGGAAAGTTGATCCCGCGCCGTGTCGCGAATGCCTCCTGATGCAATTTGTTCCACGGCAATTCTCCAAGGAGCGAGTCCCATGCCGTCATATCCCCTTGAACGAGGGTGGCGAGACTCTAGACACGCTGTATCGCTCTGGTGATCAAATCGAAATCGAGCAGCAAATGAAGAAATGGTTGCTGGCGACGATTCGGCAACTGGAGCTCGAGCGCGCGGGCATGAAAAATGGCGCCCCCGCGGCTCACCCGGCTCTTGAAACAAGTGTTTCCCGAGCTTCCGGTGGTCCAACCGATTGATGGAGGAGTTTGTCATGATCGCGAAGTGCGCAAACGGAGCATGTTCTCGGGCCTTTGATCATCTCGCTGGCGGAATGTTTTTTCGTTTTGTCAAAGAGCAGCGTGCGTCATTCTTGGCAGACACGGCGGCCCACGGAGTGGGCAACCTTCACCATCCGGAGCATTACTGGCTCTGCGAAAAGTGCCTCAAGACTTACACCCTTGTCTACATCGAGGGCGCCGGTGTGGTCCTCAAGCCGCGCTTCGCTGAATTTCAGGTCGCCCAAATACTGAAGAATGTCGTGGCCGCTTAGCAGAGTGCACCGGCATCATACATCCAATAATCAGATCAGCTCGCAGCCCCTGCTCGCTCGAACCCTACCTTCTGCTTGAACTCTACAATCGAAAATACAAGCGCGGGGGGAAATGGATGCACCGCCCGCGCTTTTTCTACATCATCCGGCAGCTCTTATGGTCGGATCCCGACCTTGATTACTCCATCCCGCCGCTCGCCGAACAGCTTGTAGGCCTCCGTGATTCGGTCGAGTGAGTACGTGTGGGTAAGCAAAGGCTCGAGATCCAACTTCCCATGCAGCACGAGCTCCATTAATCTTCGCATCCGCTCTTTTCCACCCGGGCAAAGTGTAGTGACGATCTTGTGATCACCCAAGCCTGCCGCGAATGGCTCAACCGGCACGGACAGTTTCCCGGAATAGACGCCAAGGCTCGATAACGTGCCGCCCGCACGCAATGCCCGTAACGCAGATTCGAAGGTTTCTTGCGTACCGAGCGCTTCAATGGCCACGTCCACGCCCTTTCCATCCGTCAAGCGCTTGATTTCAGCCACCACATCCTGCTCCAAATGATTCAACACGACGTCAGCGCCCATTTTCTTGGCCATTTTTGCGCGGACAGGGTCAGATTCGACGGCGATGATCAAGCTGGCCCCTTTCAGCTTTGCTCCTGCTGTTGCGCAAAGTCCGATCGCACCTTGTGCGAACACCGCCACTGTGTCGCCGATCTGCATATCCGCGCTTTCCGCCGCAGAAATCCCTGTGGACACAATGTCCGACAGAAGAACAACCTGCTCGTCGCGGAGCGCAGCGGGAATTTTTGCAAGGTTCGCTTGTGCGAACGGCACCAGCACATATTCGGCCTGCGCTCCGTTGATGGTGTTTCCGAATCTCCAGCCTCCGATCGGCCCGCCACATTGTGACAAATTCCCTCGCAGGCAATCGTTACACTGCCCGCATGGTGTGATCGCGCCGACGAGAACCCTTTCTCCAACTTTGTAGTCCGTCACACCCACGCCGAGCTCATGAATTACGCCAACGGGCTCGTGCCCGATGGTCAGGCCCGGCTTGACGGGATATTCTCCTTTCAGTATGTGCAGATCAGTGCCGCAAATTGACGTCAGGGTTACGCGTATCACCGCTTGGCCCGGTCCGGGCTTCGGAATCGGAACTTCTTCGAGGCTAATCTGATTTGCCCCACGAAAAACCAAGGCTTTCATGTTGGTCGCCGGTGTCAGCCGGTGGTCCAGTTCAATCTCATGCGTTGTGGAAGTCATATCGCACTCCTTTCGTAGCAGCTTGTTTATACCTCTTCTGGGTGATGGGGGGTTATGACTGCCGTCACAATCAAATGTGACTTTCGTCACGGAAGGAAGGAGGGCTATAAATCGAGGACCGCAATCACCATGCTCGGGTCGCCTGTCTCGCGGGTGCGAAATTTGAAATTCCTTGCCAGCGCCCGCATCCCTTCATTCTCATTGAGGATGTAGGCAACGATGTGTCCGATTTTCTCTGCGCGGCCTACCTCTATCAAGCGGCGCACCAATTCTGTCCCGATCCCCTGCTTTTGACAGGTGTCACTCACCAAGACAGCCACTTCTGCCTCGGGCGTTCCGGGAATTTTCGTTAATCGGCCGACACCGCAAATTTCGTGCTCGCCAGTCTGCGGATTCTGATGATCCACCACCAGCGCCATTTCGCGGTCGTAGTCAACGAAGCACTTCTGGATCAGCCGCTCATGCGCCACGCGTGTACTGAGTTTCTCCATGTGGAAATAGCGCAGGTACACGGATTCCTCTGAAAGCGTGGCATGAAATTTCACCATCAAAGGTTCGTCTCCGGGCCTGATCGGTCGAATCGTGACCGCGGTACCGTCTTTCGTCGTCCATGGCCATACATATTGCGTTGGGTATGACCGGACGGCCCGCCTTAAGCCTGGTAACACTTCATCCATGCTGCTTCTCTCATCCTGAATTCCCGCTCTCCTGGTTTCTATTTGCACCCGAATCCACACCGCGAACTCGTGGCGTGCGCATCTGCTTGAAAACGAAAATCAGTGTGCCCGTAATGCCCGCTTCTTGCCAAACAGAATTTGTGGCGGCAATGAGTTCTCACACTTAGAAGTCCGTCAAGTGAGCTGGGGGAAATGAAACTCGCACTGCGTTCAGCACGGCGGCCAAATCAATGACTTCTTGTGCCACAGCGCCAGCTAGAGGCGGCAAATATCCCAGCGACGCTGCAATCATACCAATCAAACTCAATGCCATCCCACCAACAGCGCTCTGTATTGCAATCGCTCTAAATCGATGCCCGATGTGGATTAGCTCGTCCACCTTTTTGAGAGAAGTCTCCAGGATCACGGCGTCGGCTGCTTCAGCCGTAATGTCGCTTGCGTGCCCAAAGGCAACTCCAACAGTCGCCGCTTGCATAGCCGGTGCATCATTAATTCCGTCGCCGACAAAAAGTGTTTTCTCCAGGTGAGTTTCGGCTCGCACTATCTCCACTTTTTCCTCTGGACTCTTACTGTAATGAATATCCTGAATGCCTACTTCCCTCGCCAGATAACGCACCTCCGATTCGCGGTCTCCCGAGACGAGCATCACTTTGTGCACTGCGTGACGCGGCCGGAGATGGTGCAGAAACAACCGACTATCGGAACGGGGCGCGTCGTGAAACCGAAATGCGGCTGCGAATTTGCCCTCAATGAACACCAGACATTCGAGCCCACTCACGACGGGCGGCAAACTCCACCCTTGCCCTTCGACATTGGCCCGTCCTGTGAGCAAAACTTCTCGGCCCCTCACGATACCGCGCAGCCCCTTCCCGGACCGTTCGCTAATTTCAGATGCTGCTTCCAATGGTAACTGTGCCTTGCGTGCCGCTTCGACAATCGCGCTCGCGAGCGGATGCTTCGAATAAAGCTCCAAGCTGGCCGTCAGTCGGAGCACATTTTCCTTCTCAAACGTGGCTGCGCAGGCGATCCCGGAGAGCGTGGGCTTCCCATAGGTCAGTGTTCCGGTTTTGTCGAAGATCAGCGCGCGGCATTGATCGATTTGTTCGAGCACCGCGGGATTTTTTATAATGATTCCACGGCGGGCGGATACCGAGATCGCCCCGATGATGGCGACCGGGATCGCCAACAATAATGGGCACGGTGTCGCGATTACCAGCACCGCGAGGAAGCGCGTGGATTGGCCGCTCGCGGCCCACGCGACTGCCGCTACACCCACCGCCAGCGGCGTGTACCACGCCCCCAGCATGTCACCCAACCTGCGCAGGCGCGGTCGGCGCTGCTCGGTGTCGCGCATCACTTGCATGATCCGCGCATAGCGGGAATCCACCGGGAGTTTTTCACCTTGGATCGTCAGTGCCATATCGCCGTTGATGGCTCCCGACAAAACGGCCGAACCCGGTACCTTTAAAATTTCAAACGGCTCGCCAGTCAAATATGCCTCGTCCATCTTGCCGTGACCTTCGACTACGACGCCATCCACCGGGCAGATTTCATGCGGGAAAATCACAAGCAGGTCACCGACAGCAATTTCGCGAAGCGCCACTTCGACAAGTTCACTTCCTTTCTTGCGGTGCGCGCTGCTCGGCATCCGCTTCGCCAAGGCATCCAGGACGGAAGATGCCCGCCGCATGGCGGATTTTTCCAATGCCGTTCCACCTGACAGCATCAGAACTACGATGGCCCCAACGAGGTATTCTCCGAGGAAAACTGAAGTCAGAATGCAAATGCCGGCTAGGAGGTCAGATCCGAACTCACCTGCGAGCGCTTTTTTCGTCAGGGCGAGAAGAAGTGGGGCACCGCCAACAAGTAAGACCGCCCAGAGCGGAAACAACCAGAAAGTCCGAGGCGCTGAAAACAGAAATCTGAGAATCAAGTGCAGAAATATAGCGGCGATGGCGATGCCGGCAATATGGGTTTCCCTGTCCCACCGCTCGAGGAACGTCGCGACATTTCTTGCTCCGCGAAAGAGCGGGAGGCGCGGGTCATTGCTTGCTGCTCGGTTGACTCCATTCGCGCAGCTTATCCCAGTGCGGCTCACCTGGTCCGCCTCCGCCTCTCGCTCTCCGAAATCGCACGTGGCACTTGCTTGTCATCCGCGCACGGTAAGGACGGGGCACGTTGCATGCGAGACGACTTTGTGCGCCGTCGCTATCGGCAGATGCGTTGCCGCACCGGGGAATCCACCGTGTCGGCGCACGCCGAGCACGATTAGATCGGCCCTCGTGTGCTCGGCGACCTCAAGGATCTTTTCGGCGACTGCCCCGTGCTCGACCTCGTATCGCGGCTCGCACCAGAGTTCGGCCTCCGAGGGGACGAGGTTGCGCAAGAGCTTGGCCGATGATGTCAGAAGTTCCGCGGGATGCACAAGATCTCCCGGCTTGGCATCAGGGATGACATGCAAAAGCGTCAGATGTGCCTGAAACTCCTGCGCGAGTGAGATTGCGTAATGCACGGCAGCGACAGATTCCGGGCTGAAGTCGGTGGCATAAAGAATCTCACGGAACTCGCCCCTCTGTGGTGGTTCCTTTGGTGAAAACGGCCCTACCGTCAAGACCGCGCAATGGGCTTTCCGGAAAATCTCCTCTGCGGTGGAACCCAGGAATAATTTCCTGACGCCAGACCTCCCCCGGGTGCCGAGCACAATCAAATCAATTTTATTCTTATCGACGGTGGCTGTTAGGATCGACCAGAGATCCCCTTCCTCGATCAGGACTTCCGGCTGGATTCCCGGAAATGATTTGAGCAGGGTTTCTTTCTGCTCCTCCGCTTCTGCCTTCGTAGCTTTCTCGATGACAGCCCAGGTGGCGGGCTCAGTCATCGGATTAACGATTGGAGCCATCACATGCAAAGCATAGAGCTTAGCGCCAAGGCGCTTTGCAAGCTCTGCCGCATAGGGGCGCGCACCAGTCGCCGCCGGAGAAAAATCCGTGGCAAAAAGAATATTTTTCACCTCAATTCGTGTCCGAGCTTCAAGGGTTCTCATTGTCCACCTCCCGATTACGGGTTTACGCTTCTCAGGCCGGGACATCCGTGACAGTCGGCACGGAGCTCTGTGACCTTCGTCACAGGCGATAAAAACAACGACCGTGCCGTGTCAACGCCCCACGCCGTCCCGCGCCTACTTAAGAGTGCAAAGGTCGGCCTCAGATGATTGTTAGGGTGACGTGAAAACGTAGGGGGCACAAAATAGGGCACAATCCCAACCGCCGAGCGTACAACAGCTTCCTAACTGATTGAGAAGGTTGGCCTACTTTGCCGACAGATTTTTCACCAAGCGATGCATGATTTTGATAACGCGGGCCCTGAGCTTTTTTATGTTTTCTGGATCATGGGTCTTCCCGCAATTACACAACTCATCGTAGCAATCTGCTAATTCATCGGGCGACAGATCTCTCAAGCCCAATTCCAGACCTGCCTGCATGATCAAAATGTGGTGGCTGTCGAATTTGAAACGCAGCTTGTTTACATCTAGCTTTCCGTATCGCCAAGACTGAAAGTCTCTCTGAACGCTCAACAGTTGTCTGCTTGATTTCTCATCCCCGGCTGCATCACCTTCGGTAAGCTCAACAATAGACTTCCCGAATTTGTTGAACGCAAGCCACCCCAGCGTAAACTGGCCCTCTGACACCGTGCCCCCCTCTGGGGCGTCCGTGAGTCCGAATATCGACAAGTAAGCGTCGTGTTGAGGCCTTTCTGCATGCGGAATCGCGTCGTGCATTCGATCCGCCTCTTCAGCCAATTCCGGCGGTGGATTGAAGGTCAGTCGCAGAGCTTCCTTTTGATCTGCTTCGTTGGGACTAGAACGGAGTTTTGTTACCTGATTGTTGTATTCCAGCATGTGGACGAAGAAAGGATGGACCTTCTCCCGCCAATTCTTCTGCTTGGATTCGGGAATCTTCATTCTCGGCTTGCGTCGCTTCTTTGACTGGCTCATCGCGGAAATGAATCGTTGATTTGAGTTCCTTTACCTAAGTCTATCACTGCTGTTCGATGGACATGTTGGCGCGGCATCTCGACCGGCTTCGGTTTGAAACGGGCACATGTCCTTCGAGACCTCGAAAAGACCAATCGACGCACCTGAAAGCCTTCCACGATCTATTTCCGTCCAACAGGATCAAGCGGTACCGGCAGAAGGAGAACTCGCGCCAGGCTCCGACCCGGAAAATGCCCTCGATTTAGATTCCCTTGGCAGGTTGCGAAGTTTCTTTGAACTTCTGGATAAGTGGGACCAAGAGGAGAAAGCCGATGAGAAATGACTCGCAGGCCGCAAATGTTAACATTACGTTAGAAGGCTCAGAAAATAGTAAAAATTGTATGGTCGGGAAATTTTTCCCGTGTCCAGTTTGCGGTGTCAGCCTGGGAATTCGTATTGCACGGACGCAAAAACCCTACTGCGTCTGTATCGATTGTGGAATTCAAATATTCTTTCGCGGCAAAGCTGGAATTTCACGCCTAAATAAGATCATCGAAAACGAATTGCTTATTGCAGGAAGGGATTCCAATGCGAGCATTGCCACCGTTCTATTTAACCGCATTCAACACCTAAAGGGGCAGAAAGCCAATCTTGAAGCAAAAGAAGGAGTTATTCTTCGCGATCCTGATTTAAAGAATGCAATTCGTGCAGTTGACAATGAAATTGAACGAGTGCAAGGTGAGCTAGAAAAATTGGGCCGTAAAACTAGCAGGGAGAAAATAAAATGAGATCCGCCATTATTTATGCCCGCGTATCCAGCAAGGACCAAGAACGTGAGGGTTATTCCATCCCCGCACAATTAAAATTGCTAAGGGAATACGCCCAAGACAATGATTTTACGGTTGAACGGGAATTCGTAGACGTTGAAACCGCCAAAATGGCGGGCCGCAGGAACTTCACCGAAATGGTTCGATACCTCGAAAAGTCGCCCGCGTGCCGGGTCGTTATTGCTGAGAAGACAGACCGTCTCTACCGCAACCTCCGGGATTGTCTGACGTTAGAGGATATGAATATAGAAATCCACCTTCCCAAGGAAGGGCAAATCATTAGCAAAGATTCGAGATCCCAGGCCAAGCTGATCCATGGAATTCACGTGGTCCTGGCGCGGAATTACATAGAAAACCTGAAGGAAGAGGTGATAAAGGGAATGCGGGAAAAGGCCGAGCAAGGGGTTTATCCTAGCCGCCCACCCCTGGGTTATCGCAATAACAAGGTAGAACATACAATTGAAATTGATCCTGTAAGAGCGCCTGTCGCAAAGCGCATGTTCGAGTTATACGCGAACGGCCGGTTATCACTTCAGGGCGTGTGGAAGACGCTCAAAGGAGAATTCGATATTGCGCTCTCAAAAAGCCATGTCGAGAAACTTCTGAAAAACCCGTTTTATACCGGGACCTTCTATTGGGGCGGAATTTTATATCCTGGGACACATGAGCCTTTGCTCAGCGGTAACTTGTTCGATCAAGTGCAGGCTGTTTTCCGCGGCCACAACCAGCCTAAATACCAAAAACGTGAATTTGCGTTCGGTGGACTGCTACGCTGCGCTTACGACAATTGTACTGTTACCGCAGAAATCAAAAAAAATCGCTACACCTATTACCATTGCACGGGCTATCGCGGGGAATGCGCCCTTCCGTACTTTCGGGAGGAGGAATTAGGAAACAGGCTGGGCCAAATTCTTAGGGATATTCACATCCCCGATGACGTTTTCATGCAACTGGAGCAGTCGTTGCTCCAAGACAAAAGCCGCGCTGCTGCCCATGAAAAATCTGAAAGCGAGAGGCTGCGGAACCGATTAGGGCAGGTACGCAGTCGCATCGAGCAGGCCTACCTCGATAAGCTCGACGGAAAAATTACCGAGGCGTTTTGGGGGGCCAAGTCTTCCGAATGGAACCAGGAGGAACAACAGATTCTCATGGCGATGCAGAGATTGGAGCAGCGGAGCCCTGAGAAGATTATGGGCGCTGTGAGGACTTTAGAACTCGCGAATAAGGCGTATTTTCTTTATCTTAGACAACCACCAGCCGAAAAAGCAAAATTGCTCCGAATCGTACTTTCGAACTGCAAAATTGACGCCTTAAGTGTTGACCCCACATACAGAAAGCCCTTCGACCTGATTTTCCAACGGGTGAAAAATGAAGAATGGCTCCCCGGGCTAGATTCGAACTAGCAACCCTTCGGTTAACAGTTGCGGCGCTCTTCTTTGATACCGAGTGCGATGACTTGCTATCGTGTTGATTCTCGGCACTAATACGGGCGGTTTCTGCCCCTTTCTTATTGCTACCAAGTGGGATGGTTTTTAATGTAGGTTGGGCACAAAATGGGGCACAGCCTGGCATGTTGGTGCCGCCCTCTGCAGTTGGGCCAAATTACAGGAAAACCTACCTTCTCACGCTCCTCCATTTTCTGAGCCATAACTGCCGGGGCGAAGACCCTTTGTGGAACGGCATTTATTCAGCGATGAACTTGGCGATGATCTTCTCGGCGTCCGAAGCTATCTCGCGTTCTAGTAGGTCGCGGCAGCTCGAGCCTTCGCGGATTGTTCTGCAGTCTCGGCAATGGCCGATTCACTCCAGAAGTCGTTCCTGCCAAACGTTCCGCAGATATGAAGGCGTTCGTAATGCAGGCATTGAGTTCGTAATCTGGCTTGGATCTTTATTCGTAATCACTAGCCAAGTAACCAGCGAACAAGCTTGCCGCATCCTTTGCGCTTGCGATGGCTTTGCGAACGTCTTCGCGGGTCAAGTCCAAGACACGCAACTTTCTCTTTACTTCGGCGACGGACTCGATGCGCCGGTAAGCCTTTGCGTGCGCTTCCGCGTACAGCGCCAGCCCTTGTAGCTTAGGCAGTGCATCAGCCAGATGGATGCCGTGAGGGTCAACGATGTCAGCGACCACACCCCCGTCATCTAAAGTTGCGAAGAAGATGAAGTCCGGGCGGACGATTTTGTATTCGTCGCCAGAAAGGTAGGCGATGCCGAGCGAGGATAGCCCAGGTTGCTGCGGATTGCGGTACCAGAAGCTGAAACCGTTGCGTTTCGATTCGGCCTCAACAACGGCTGACTCCCAGTCACTTGTCCACTCTGCCGGGTAGTTGCCGTTCTCGTCGCAGAGAAGATGGTTCTTGTAAGTTGGTAGTTCCTTTTCGTCGTCCTTTTGGCGTGCCTTGGTAGGTTCGAACTTTGCTCCTGGCTCAACCAACGCCACGTCCTGTGGCTCGGTGCTCATCTCGACAATCTGGCGGTAGGTTTCCTTCCGGTCATCAGTCAGCTTCTTGATTTCCTTGCCGTACGTGGCAAACCAAGCTCTAGCCAGTTTGTCGGCCTCGGCATCGAAATAGGGTTCTACCTCCGTCACCAAGCCTAGTGCGGCAATGGATACCCGCGCCTCGACAATTGCCGCTTCGAATTCATCCGGTTGGTCCGGCGTGGACACTTTGTAGGCAAGGTAGTCGGCGTAGGTGCGTGAAATGTCCGGGCTGAAGATGCGTGAAGCACGCCGGTACGCGTCATTAATCACCGCCATGTCCGCGTCTTCCCAGAAATCATTGAAGCTCTTGTTCTTGTCTTTCAGGTTGGCAACCACGGTCTTGCCGTCAACCGTCAGCACCGCTTTGCGTTTAGCCTCTATCTTCGCCTGCTCACTCTTTTGGAACTTGTCTAATGCCTTGTGCATCTCTGCATGAGCCAACTTTCCAGCGCCCAGCAGGATGCCATCAGAAGTCAACTCGTGCGCAAGCGCAGTCAAACGCTTTGCAGGTTTGGCTGCTCGCTGCGGACGGGTTTGGGACGGCAATGCCTCGAATGCTTCCCATACGGCCGCTGAAGCCGCAGGATTGGGCTTCATCTCAATAGGATTAACGAGGATGCGCCCGCCCGAAGGCGGGATCGTTTCATCGCCCGTCATTAGAGCCTGGACAACTTCCTCCACCGTCCTCTTGTTGAATCTAGGCAATAGGCAATCGACTGCGTTCAATCGCTCGTTGCCGGGGATACGGCGAGCCAATGGTGAACGGACCATGCGACCAAGTAACTGGGTGATGTGGGTCCGGTCATTAGCTGCACGGAAAGAAACCATGACCTCGGCTCGCGGGCAGTCCCAACCCGTACTGATAGCATCTTTGGCAATAAGAACACGCACCCAAGTCGAATCCTGCACAAGCTCTGGCGAGATGTACGGCACGTTGCGGTTGCCGAACTGCTCGGTGGCATGCTCGCCCAATACATTCGCCACGCTTCCACTGGGCAAGTCTGGCCACTGTTGATAGATGGTATCCAGCGCCCGGCCAATATCGTTCGGGTCAGGCTTGTTGGGAACCTGCAACACCATCAGTGGAACAACTGTATGGGAGTCTTCTTGCTGCTTGGCGTACTCTGCCCAAGCCTCAGTGGAGGCTTTCAGCTTGTCTGTCCCCCGGCGTACAAGCACGGTATCAAAATTACCTACTTCATCCGGGATGTCGAGCAGGATGGTGTCCTTGATAAGACCGGAATCCTGCACCTTTGCTGAATCCACCAGCACATTGGGCAAGGATGTGCGCTTGACCGTGACTTTCATCGCATCATTAAACCGTTCCACCGTGGCTGAGATACCCCACACAACCGGAACGCCCGGTACGCCATTTGCTCCGTTGATGAGTCGCTGGACGATAGTCGCTTTTTCGTTCCGGGCAGCTGCTGTTGGATTACCCAAGCCGCGATGCGCTTCATCCAGCACCAGATACAGAGTCAAGTCCGGGTCTTCAATTGTGTTCTGGATGGTGTCCCAGATAGTGTAAGAGCGCGAGTCGGGACGCAATTCGAGCAACCGCGCCCCGGCTTTTGTTTCCACTTCCTCCTGATCGAATCCACGCACCAGCAAGCTGTTCTTGCCGAGCTTCTGCGTGTTGAGGAAATAGACCTTTCTTGCCTCGAACTTCGCTCGGTTGAAGGTGCTTTCCACGGGGACGAGATCGGTATGGCTAAGCCGGTCACTGGATTCCATCAAGCGGAAACGTGTCTGCTCGTTCAGCGCCGGATCATCGCTAAACCAAATCACCACTGCGCTGGGGTCGGCGTCGAAATCGTAGTCGTCATCGCCATAAAACAGCGCCTCGAAGACAGCAGCAGCCATCACCGTCTTGCCCGCGCCCGTAACTGCGGTCAGGGAGAAGGCGCTTTTGTAGGCATCGCCATGCCAGTCCTTCTTGGCCTTCCTGAGATTTGACAAGACATCGCCTACAGCATCGGTCTGATATTCCCATAGCGTGAACTTCATCCCTTATTCCCCGTTCGCGAAGCTGAAATTCGTCAAATACGACTCATACAGCCTCACCGCCTCCACGCCATCAGGCAATCGCCGTGCAATCGCCTGAAAGCGGCGGTCATCGTCGGTGACGACGTAGGCCACGCGCAAGTCTTTTGCCTTGTTCACTGCCTTGACGAAAGGCGTGACGGCATCCACGTCCGCCAGAAGACCATAAGCATCCACCACGGCCCAGCCTTCAGCGGGCAGCTCGGCAATGCGCTTGCCACGGCCACCCGCACGTAACCACAACAGCGGAGCAATACGGGCGAAGGCCATATTGTGGTTGACCGAAAGCGGGGTTTCGTAAGCCAAGGTGAAGAACTCTGCGTTCTCATCGAAACCTTCTGCCATCGGAAATTCGTCGGTGAACTTGTACTCACCCTTGATCGGCTCTCCATCTGGCGTCTTTCCGGTAATCGCAGCGGCAACGCGCGGCTTCGTTATGTAATCACAGATTCCATGCTGCTCCCATCCCGCGCCACCCGGACGTAACCCCTCCTGGCGCAACGCCTCATGCTCTGTGGCTGCGACTTCGTTGTTAGTCACGGATATGCATTGGCGCCGCCCGTCATCTTGACGATTCAACCGCATAACCGCATGCGCCGTGGTTCCAGAGCCAGAAAAGTAATCAAGCACCACGGCATCTGGCTTCTCGTTCAAGAAGAACCTGAGTGAGTCCTCCACCGCGTAGAGGGATTTGGGAAATGGGAATTTCCTTCCCGGGATCAAAGCTGTCAGCATAAGTGTGCCCCCGGTTTGAGCGTTGTGCGAATCCTTATTCCAGGTCGTCTTGGGCATGATGGTGACTTCTTCGAAAGCGCCCTGAACTGCGCCTTGGGCATCCCGACCCATAATTTTAACTTCGCCCGACAGAATAGCCTTAACCGTCCCACTGGCCAGATATTGGATCACCGCCTTTCTCGGACCTAGCTCAGCCTTACTGGCGCGGGCAAAACCTTGCTTCAATAGGTTTCGCAATGCATCTGGCGTAAGCCCCCAGAGCATTTCTGTACCGTCTGGCTTTAGGGGAAAGCAGGCATAGCACCCATTCGGAACTGGCACAGTCGCCCGGTCAACATCTGGTGTGAGCGCATCTCCGACGCTATGAATGCCTGCTTTCGCGGGATCTACAAAAACAGCGTAAAACTGATTGGGGCGAGCGGTTCTAATGCTTGTATTTTCTCTGCGCCTCAGATTCCTCCACTCTATCTTGTTTTCACCTTCATCTTTGTCTCGGCCAGTCATGTCGTCGGAGCTTGGACTCACACGTGCCGTGCCAAACATTACAAAGTAAAGGAATTCGTTGGTGCGAGAGAATTCACCCGTTCGATTTGTTCCTTCGGGCTTGATCACCGTGCTCACCATTTGAATTCGCGCTTCGGAGAATATCTGCTCCAGCAGCAGCCCAAGTCTCAGATATTCCTTCTCGTCAATGGTCACTACCAGCACGGAATCAGAAGGATTCAACAATTCTCTCGCTACGAGCAACCGGCGCTCCATCATCGCCAGCCACTTGCTGTGCCGATAGAGATCGTCGCCTTCGACGTAATCGTTGTTATATTTCCAGTCCTTCGCTCCCGTGTTATATGGTGGGTCAATATAGATGGCATCCACCTTGCCTCGGTGCGTATAGGTCAGCGCCTTAAGAACATGAAAGTTCTCACCATTGATGACTATGTGGAACGGCTTGTCACCACCGCGCTGCACCCTCCCGGTGCTGACCAACCCCGGATAGATGGTGTCGCGGAATTCGGCCACCACGACCAGGTCATCCACTGCTATGGATTGCGTTTCCAGTCTCATGGCGCCGAGCAGTTCCAGATCGGCCGCCTTGATGTCGCCTGCCTTGCGGATGGCTTTCACTTGCCAGAGCCGCTGGTCGCCTTTTTTCATGGAACCACGCTTCGGAAGCACTCGTACCTTATCGCCCCTTCGGATGGATCGTTGAGGCAACTCAACGGCCTCGGGGCGGTGGCGTTCGAAGTTCAGGCCGAACGGCAACCGCGACGACAGAACCTTGAACTCCCTGTCCAAATCTGCCCCCAACAACGGGTCTTTGGCTTTGGCTTGGGCAATCAAGTCAGTTAGTCGTGACACCTTGGCTCCCTGTCTCCTCTAAGAATGGCGGACTGCGGCCCGCCCAATCACTAACTGAGCGGCCCTATGATAATCGCAAGGGTTGCGACTTCGACAAGAATATGGAAGCGGCGACAGCTGCTCCTGGAGGACTATGCGCCTCAGCGTTGCCGAACAACAGCGGTCTCGGTCTTTCGTCAATGAAAGTGTCCCAAGTGTGCTTCGGAAATTCTTCCCGCACAGCTTTTGCAATCGCGGCTTTGTCCATTTTCTCTTCAGTTTGAAAACAGTAACAGATTTCAAGGTTTGGGTTTTATGGTACGACGGGGTACACTTAAAACTGCGGAGCATCCAAAAAGGTTTCCGTAATCTTCTGACCTTGTAGGAGGCTCAAATATGTGTACCCTCTCGCGAGATACTTTCAAGCGTCTTGTAGTGCTCGGAACGATTGCTAAATTCCGAGATGGTGTGTATGGCGCCAAAAGGCTACAGAAAGTTGTGTACTTGGGAACCCGTACGGAAGCAAACAAACCGTTCCCGTACATCAAGCACCACTACGGGCAATACAGCGAAGAATTGGAAGACACCAAAGATCAGCTCTTGTCGATGGGACTCATTTGTGCCGAGCCAACCAAAACCAAGCGTGGCATCCGCTTCGGAGGGACGTTCTACCCTAGTGAGAGCGGCAATATTTATCGTTTGTCTCATCCACTAGAACCTATTCGCGATTTATTTACCCGAGCAAATCCAGATTTGAGCCGTGCACTCGGCCAAGCCGTTGAACTATACGGTTATTTGCCCGAGGCAAAGCTCATCGAGATTGTATATTCACTGCCTGAGTTCCAAGCAAAAGCCGCCAATGAGCTTATCTTCAGCGCCGACTTACCCGATCAAGTAGCGGTCCAATTGGATGAGGAAGAGTGCGACGAGTTGGAACTTTCGTTGAATCCGAAATTCCTTTATGGTGCCTCACTAATTCTCACCGGCCTTGAAAAAACTGACCTGGACTTTACAACACTGAAGACCGTTACGAGAGCGAACTAAAATAGGCTCAGCGAAGAGATGCATCTTGTTGCGCACGACATCTTCATGGAGCAGTACAGACTCGTCACAGAGAAGTATCCCTTAATTAAGACGTCTCTCGACAAACAACTTGAGAAGGCAGCAGCCGACCCATTCAATGCCGGGGAGCAGCTCAGGCTCATCTCAGACCCAAATCTGAAGCAGAAGCTATTGAAAGTCTGGGTGCGCGGAGAACACCTTCCCAAAAAAAAGGGGCACCGATTGCTGTACCTCGTTGTCAAAGAAAAGACGATCGTACTTCCATTTTTCATCTCGCCGGAACCGAGAGAAGATTTCGACTACGCAGAATACGACTGGGAAGCGTCGGCAAAACAGATATACGCGGACGTAATGGAATGGAAGCGTGAGAAATTGCGAATTTTTGAACCATGGAGGGATGCCGGCTGACAGGCTTACCCAGTTGCACAAACAGTTGCAGAAAAGGCGTCCGACGATGCCCCGCGAGGGCAACAGGTCCCGATTCCGCTGCCTGTTGAGTCATGACCCGCATTATCTGCCCGGCCAATGGATCTCACGATTCCCGGACGCCATCGAATTCGAGCGACGCCAAGGTTTTTTGGTCTCTTCCTAGCGAAGCAGTCCGGCGGTAACCTCGCATCGCAGCCGCTCCCACTCGGCGCGAACCCGCGGCTTCCAAATTCGCTGCTTCGTGTTTTCCGCTACGCTCAAGGAATAGCCAGCAGAGAGAGCAGCATCTTTGTCATTGAGTCCGACCAGTTTCTCCAAAATGAATGTGAGCTGTCGGCGAGTAAGCCCGTTTCGCAGGTCCGACCTTTTGGTCTTCACAAAGTCCTGCATTCTTGCCTGTTCTGAAGCTGTGGTTGCGTCCGACTCTGATGTTCGGAAATCACACTGTTGTGTCGCTGTTCTCAGCGAGAGCTTCATCCGACCTCCTGGCGTGATTGGCATGTTCACGCGAACCCTCGGCGACCTTAGCTTTTGTTAACAGCTATCGTCCGACCTATTCATGGCAGGCGACCTGCTCTCCTCTCTGAACGTGCAAAACCCGGCAGGGGCAGCATCCGCCGGAGACGAGAAAACATAGGGATACCACGACTCCGGGCGATCTGAGTGCGCAGCCCCGAACATGCGGCCCAGTCTGCCACGGCACCGAATCAACAGTGCGCCGCCTTCGGAGGCATAGCGCAGTCCGGCGCACACGCGGCATCGCCAGGAACAACGTTGGGCACTGGTCGTGAACCTCCCGCCAGGCTCCCCGCCATAGAGCGCTCGGCGTGGAATCGTACAGTCGGGACAAACGAAAAGCCGGACGTTTCCGCTTCGCGGCAGCGCGCGTAGAATGGTGCGAATGAAAATGCGTGTTTGGTCGGTCCGCTTAATCTCGATCCATCCTGTCCAATCGAGGACGAACGGGTTGCCCTGCTCACTGTATGAGGCGACCCGCACAGCTTCCTGAACTGTCCCATCGAAGCGGCTTCTCCACACTAGCAGGTACGGAATCCTTCGCGGATCGTCCAGAACCCGGCTCACTGCCCACGCGGGCAGGATGGGAACCTGCTCGCAGTTCACTCTGCGACCGTAAAAACGCCCTCCACACCTATATCGTGGGTACGTGCGTCCGCTCACCATCTAATCCCCGTAAAAATTCCCTCACTTAAAATCCCAGCTACGGCGTGCGTTTTCAAAGAAAGCGTCAAGGTCTGCACGTCTAAATCTCCATCGTCCCCCGATTAGGGGGCCCCAGCTAGGCCCTCATCGTCGAACAGACTCCCACCAATGCAAAGGCCGAACGAACAAGGTCAATTCGCCGCGTTTTAGTTCAGTTGTGAACTTGCCGCAAATATTCTCCGCAACAACACCTGTCTTGAGTATCTCGGCGACTGCGTAAGATGGCTTGGAAGCGTTCTTGCGAAAGGGTCGGCAATCATAATAGAAGTCCGCAAAAATGAAGAGCGACTCGACTCCTTGCAAGAGACTCAACGCCGCGTATCCATCCTTGTCTGTCGGTATATCCACCGCAGCCCCCTTAATCGAGTTGAACCACACCTGAACGTGTTCGTCAGGAATGGGGTGCCCATTGCGGCCATCTAGAACTCGAATGCGGACATCTTGTGCTCGAAGCGAGGGGAAGAATGAGCCAATAACCAGAGTGACGAGGAGAAAGCTTCGCGCCCACCATAATGAATGCAAGACGTCGGTTCCCATTGAGCTGCCACAAGGAAACTATAATAAAAGTCGCTTTAGCGTGAGCCTACGATCCTCGAATATCGGTAGCATACCTTGTGCACCATTTTACAGGACAAGTCCAGATTAACGCGCAAACCAGACATGTGGAGTCGTGGTACGGAATATGTCCGGTTATCCGACTTATCAGGCAGTGAGAATTTCAAACTTGTGAATGAAGTTTATCTTGCTCAGCTATCCCGGTGAGATGTGGGAAGATGGCTTAGTTGAATCGCGTCCTGTGAGTGAAATCCGCCAAACCCTGGGCTCAGACGAAGCTGCGAA
>Ga0210384_10000523_pt1 | contig 58411 bp, 55 predicted proteins | sample IncBWH2MmetaG_FD_160574 | JGI IMG/M metagenome (GOLD analysis project Ga0210384, IMG submission 160574) | Forest soil microbial communities from Barre Woods Harvard Forest LTER site, Petersham, Massachusetts, United States - Inc-BW-H-2-M | ecosystem: Environmental > Terrestrial > Soil >...
TGCGCGCTTCAATCCTAAGACTGGCGAATGGGTGGAGTTCCCGCTTCCCGATTCGGAATCCGACCCCCGGCGTCTGGAGATCGATCCCAATAATCCCAATCGCGTCTGGTGGAGCGGAAATCTCTCAGGCCGCATGGGATTCGTCGAAGTTCTCTCTGGGAACTAAGTTCCCCTCAGTACCGCAGCGGCGGAAGTGCCCCCCCTGGGAACGCCAATCTCCCGATTGGCGTTCCCAGGCCTCCTCCCCAGCCCCGGGACCCATGTTAGAATTCATCCGAAAGTAGCTTGACCGTTCACCCCCGCATAACCGCCAATCAACCCCCAAAATAGCCATTTCGTTGCATCAAATTTGACTAACCCGACCAATTTGGTCGTAATGTAAGGTGCTGGCCCGCTGGGAGTTGCCAAGAACCTAAGCACTTGACATTGCCCCTGGACTGGCATTATCATTCAAGTGCGACTAGTTTGGTCGCATATCGAAATGTTAAAGCTCTCTAAAAAAGCGGACTATGCCCTAATCGCCGTAAGGCACCTGGCGACGCATCATGGCAACCCTTCGCAGAGTGCGTCCGATATAGCCGTGGCGTACGGGATTTCCGCGCCGCTTCTGGCCAAGGTGCTGCAACGGCTGGCCAAGCATGGACTTCTGACGGCGCGTCACGGTTCGAGCGGGGGCTATCAACTGGCACGGCACCCGAAGGAAATCTCGGCGCTCGATGTAATCAACGCCGTGGACGGGCCGCTGGTGATCACCTCATGCGTGACCAACCACGGGAACTGCGATCAGAGTTCCAAGTGCACGGTGCGCGAGCCGCTGCGGCGAGTGAACGAAAGTATTGCGCAGGTGTTGCGCTCGGTCACGATTTCGCAAATGGCCGAGGATTCGCCTGACGCGGAACTCGTCGGGCTGTCGATATAAAGGCGTGTCATTCCGAGCGAAGCGAGGAATCTGCTTTCGGCTCAGGAGAACTGCAGATTCCTCGCTTCGCTCGGATTGACAAACGGAAGTACCAAACGAGCTTTAAGAATTTGCGTCAGGGGATCGAAAGAATTCGAGACGGGAGAAATAAGCATGGCCATTCAACTGCCGATTTACATGGATTACCACGCCACCACTCCGGTGGACCCGCGCGTGGTCGAAACAATGCTGCCCTACTTCCACGAGAAGTTCGGCAACGCCGCGAGCCGCAACCACTCCTTTGGCTGGACGGCTGAAGAAGCGGTCGAGAGCGCTCGCGCCCAGATCGCCCGTCTGATCAACGCGACGCCCAAGGAAATCATCTTCACCAGCGGCGCCACGGAGTCCAACAACCTGGCGATCAAAGGTGCCGCGGAAATGTACCGCGAGAAGGGCAATCACATCATCACGCAGGTCACCGAGCACAAGGCCGTGCTCGATACCTGTAAGCGCCTCGAGAAGTACGGCTACGAAGTGACCTATCTCCCCGTGGCCAAGGACGGGCGCATCGACCTCGACGATCTGCGCCGCGCCATCACCGCGAAAACAATTCTGATCACCATCATGTACGCCAACAACGAAATCGGCGTGGTTCAGCCGATTCAGGAAATCGGCAAGATTGCCAAGGAAAAGGGCGTCTTGTTCCACACCGATGGCGTGCAAGCTGTCGGAAAAATTCCGGTGGACGTGCAAAAAGACAACCTGGACATGATTTCGCTCACCGCGCACAAAATTTACGGCCCCAAGGGCTGCGGGGCGCTCTATGTGCGCCGGCGCAACCCGCGCGTGCAACTCTCCGCGCAGATTGACGGCGGCGGGCACGAGCGCGGCATGCGCTCGGGCACGCTGAACGTGCCGGGCATCGTCGGCTTCGGCAAAGCGGCCGAGCTTTGCCAGAGCGAAATGGCGGAGGAAAGCACGCGCCTGCGCGGCCTGCGCGACCGCTTGAAGGACACCATCTTCGCCAAGCTCGATGAAGTCTATATCAACGGCTCGATGACCCATCGCCTGCCGCACAACATCAACATCAGCTTCGCGTTCGTCGAAGGCGAATCCCTGCTGATGGGCATCAACGACGTCGCCGTTTCCAGCGGTTCGGCCTGCACTTCGGCCACGCTCGAGCCGAGCTACGTGCTCAAGGCTTTGGGCGTCGGCGAGGATTTGGCGCACACCTCGATCCGTTTCGGGCTGGGCCGCTTTAACACCCAGGAAGAAGTGGATTACGTCACCAGCCGCGTGATCGAAGTCGTGCAGCGGCTGCGCGAACTGTCGCCGCTCTACGAAATGGCCAAGGAAGGCGTCGATCTCAGCAAGATGAATTGGGGAGCTTCGGCGGGACATTAAAAAGAATCCCGGAAGAGATTTATTCGTCAAATATCGAAGGGGGAGTGAAATGGCTTATTCCGATAAGGTAGTCGATCATTACGAGCACCCGCGAAACGTCGGCAGCCTGCCCAAGGACGATCCGAATGTGGGCACGGGCCTGGTGGGCGCGCCCGAATGCGGGGACGTCATGCGGTTGCAGATGAAGATCAATCCCGAAACGCAAGTCATCGAGGAGGCCAAGTTCAAGACCTTCGGCTGCGGCTCGGCGATTGCTAGCTCTTCGCTCGCAACCGAATGGGTCAAGGGCAAAACGGTAGCGGAAGCGCTGGCCATCTCGAACACGGACATCGTGCGCGAGCTGAGCCTTCCGCCCGTGAAGATTCATTGTTCGGTCCTCGCCGAGGACGCCATCAAAGCCGCCATCGCGGACTGGAAGAAAAAGAAAGAAACTTCCACGCCAGAGGCGAGCGCGACGACAGTCGGCAACTAGAAGTCCCGCGGCAGATCCCTCTCGCGCTGTGCATGTGGTGGGATTTGTGGGTCGCGGCTTCAGCCGCGACAATCGGTGCCAAGGGACACTGGGCTTTAGCCCCTGAGGGGTAGGGCACAGTCCAGGAAAGAAGCTGAATGGAACGAAATATGATTCACGTTACCGAAAAAGCGGCAACCAAAATTCAGGAACTGCTCGCCAAGGAAGGCGTGGCGGCGGAATCCGGCGGGCTGCGCGTGGGCGTTCAGGGCGGCGGCTGCTCCGGGCTGACGTACGCGATGCGTCTGGAGACGCAGGCGCGCGACCGCGACAAAGTGATCGAGGAAAACGGCGCGCGGCTGTTCGTGGACCCGAAGAGCTTCCTTTACCTGAATGACACCACGCTGGACTATCAGGAAGACCTGATGCGGCGCGGCTTCGTTTTCCAGAACCCGCAGGCCACCCGCAGTTGCGGCTGCGGCAGTTCGTTCACGGCATAGTAGGACAGGCTTTTTATCCTGAGGGCAGCGAAGGACAGCCTGTCTGGTTTTGCACAAGGTAGTGCCGGACTCGCAATCAGGGAACGTAGCAGGGGCTTCCTCTCGAATCGAGTGAAACGCGTGGTTGGCCGGGATGGGGAGCCCGCCAGCCATTTTTTTTGCCTTGAGTGGCGCAAGCTTCAGCTTGCGGGTTTTGGTACTTGCAAGGGCCAACCCCTGCAAGCCGAGGCGTGCGCCACTGGACCCAACCCAAGAGATCAATACGATGAGCGCGCCATCCACAACCGTGACGACCTCCGCAAATTGCTGGAGCTGCTCGGCAGCGACAGCCGGCGCGCAATTCTGCCCGGCGTGCGGAAAAATTCAGCCGCTGGCAAAAGGCGCCGATTACTTCGCATTCTTCGGCCTGCCGCGGAAATTAACGATAGATCTGGCGACACTTGAGCAACGCTTCCACGCCCTCTCCTGGAAGCTGCACCCCGACCATTTCGTGCGCGCCACGGAAGACGAGCGCCAGCATTCACTCGACCTCTCTTCGCAATTGAACGACGCCTACCGCACGCTGCGTGAGCCGGTCGCGCGCGTCGAGTACCTGCTCAGCCTCTCCGGCATGCGCAAGGAAGGCCAGAAAAAGCAGCAGGCGCCGCCCGAATTGCTCGAGGAAGTGTTTGAACTGAACGAGTCGCTCGACGAACTGCGCGAAGCGCGCGCCTCCGGCGGAAATGCGGCGCAGCTCGCGGGCCTGCGCGCCAAGCTCGAATCGGCGCAGCACAAATTTGAATCTTCGCTCGCGGATGTGGACCGGGAACTCGCGCGTGTCTCCTCGGATTGGGACGCCGCACTGGATTCTGCCGCACATGACGCTGCAAAGAAAAAACTAATGGAGCGCATGAACGAAGTCCTGAACCGCCGCTCGTATATCAGGAATCTGGTGAACGGAGTGCGCCAGGAATTAACAGCGTGATTCGTGATTTGTGATTCGTGACTCGTGAAACCATGGCACCGTCTCAGTCGTGGGGGTTTCACAAATCACGATTCACGAATCACGAAGCCAGGGAGACAACACTTAGCAAATGCCTCGAACAGTTGGCATCGATCTCGGCACCACCTACAGCCTGATCGCTTATCAGGATAACCGCGAAGGCCGGCCGAAGTGTATCCCGGGCCCTTACGGCACGCCGCTGTGCCCTTCCGTTGTGAGCGTGGATGCGGACGGCTCGATCGTCGTCGGCCAGGCCGCGCAGCGCCGCCTCTTGACGCAGCCCGAGCGCACGATTTATTCCGTGAAGCGCCTGATGGGCCGCGGCCCCGCGGACGTGCAGGGCGAATTGAAAATTTTCCCTTTTCGCATCGACCCGGCGAGCAAGAACGTAATCCGCGTGCGGCTCGGCGACCGCGTCTTTACGCCGCCGGAAATTTCCGCCTTTATACTGCGCGAGCTGAAAATGTGGGCCGAAGAATTTTTTCAGGATTCGGTCGAGCGCGCGGTCATCACCGTGCCCGCTTATTTCAACGACGCGCAGCGCCAGGCCACGCGCGACGCCGGACGCCTCGCCGGCCTCGAAGTTCTGCGCCTGGTGAATGAGCCGACTGCCGCGGCGCTCGCTTACGGCCTGCACGAACAGAAGCGCGGCAAAGTCGCCGTCTACGATTTCGGCGGCGGCACATTTGACATTTCAATTCTGAAATTGATTTCGACGAGCGATGGCGACATCTATCAAGTGCTCTCGACCAACGGTGATACGCATCTGGGCGGCGACGATATCGACAACATGTTGCAGAGCGTAGCGCGCGAAGAGATTCGCGGCCTCGGCGTGGACCTCGCCGCGCACCCCGAAGCCGTCCAGGAACTGCGCAAGGCCCTGATCGCCGCCAAGCACGAACTTTCCGGCGAAGACAAGACCACGATCAAATTTCCCCTGCCCGATGGCGGCGTCTATTTCCGCGAAATCTCGCGCGCGGAATACGAGCGCTGGATTCGCCCCATCGTGGACCGCACCATGGGCCCCGTGCGGCAGGCTCTTGCGGATGCGAAGCTCACGCCCGCGGAAATCGAGGAAGTCGTGCTGGTCGGCGGCTCGACGCGCGTGCCGCTCGTACGCCAAACCGTCGAGCAATACTTCGGGCGCCGCCCGCACGCCGAGCTCAACCCCGACGAAGTCGTCGCCCTGGGCGCGGCCGTGCAGGCCGACATTCTCGAGGGCGGCGTGAACGACATGCTGCTGCTCGACGTCACACCGCTATCGCTGGGCATCGAAACGATGGGCGGCGTGGTCGCGAAAATCATTCCGCGAAATTCGACGGTGCCGGCGAGCGCGCAGGAACTGTTTACCACCGGCGTCGAGAACCAGACCGGAATAGACATCCATGTCCTGCAGGGCGAGCGCGAACTGGCCAAGGATTGCCGCTCCCTCGCGCGATTTCAACTTAAAGTTCCGCCGGGTCCCGCGGGCCTCGCGCGCATTGAAGTGAAATTTTTGATTGATGCGAGCGGCATCCTGCAAGTTTCCGCGAGCGATCTGCGCGCCGGCACGGAGCATTCCATCGAAGTCCAGCCGACCTACGGGCTCGACGACGCCGAAGTCGAACGCATGCTCGAGGAATCGATCGAATTCGCCGAGCAGGATTTTTCCGAGCGCCAGTTGATCGAGGCGCGCAACGAAGCCGAAAGCGTGCTGCATCTCACCGAAAAAGCCCTGGCGCGCGAACTGGCGGAAGCGCCGGGCGAATTGCCCGGCGACGAGCGCCGCGCGATTGACGATGCAATCGCGGCGTTGCGCGAAGCGCTCGCCGGCACGGATTACAAGCGCATCCGCGCCTTCGTGGATGTGCTGAATCAGGCCTCCACGCCGCTCGCCGAGCGCATGATGAACCGCGCCCTGGGAGCAGCCCTGCAAGGCAAGAAGCTCGGCGACGTTTAGTGGCACAGGCTTCAGCCTGTGGGGTTTGCTGTAACGTGAAGCGCACAGGCTGAAGCCTGTGCCACAAAGATTTGAGCAGCCAAGAAGGAGAACACTATGGGCGGCAGCAACCCTTACATCGAACAAGTCAAGTACACGCCCGCGACGAAAAAATTCAAGGTGACCTTTGTCCGCGAGGGCAAAACAGTCGAGGTGGACCCGGAAAAAGTTCCCTACGCGCGCGAGGGCCTGCCGGGAAGCATCCTGGATATCGCCACGGGATTCCACATGGGCCTCGACCACGCCTGCGGCGGCGTGTGCGCGTGCTCGACCTGCCACGTCATCGTGCACGAAGGTCTCGAGTCCTGCAACGAAGCGACCGACGCCGAACTCGATCAGCTCGACGATGCGCCCGGCCTGGAAGTAAAGTCGCGCCTCGCTTGCCAGTGCGTGCCGGACGGAACGCGCGACCTGGTCGTCGAAATCCCGGAGTGGAATAAAAATTTCGCCAAGGAAGCGGAACACTAAACCGATTCGCAAACATTCGTGCAGTTGATTCTGTTTTGTTGTAACCCGCCTCTTCAGAGGCGGGGATTTCCCGCAACAAAGGAAGAAAAGCCTCGCCTCTTAGGAGGCGAGCTACAGCGCCTCGCCCTGATCTGGTAACAGCACCGAGAAAGGGAGATGTCTTATGCCTGCCACATTCGATTGGGACGACGCCGAAGAAATCGGAATTCAACTCGCCGAAAAATATCCGGACGCCGACCCGCTCTCGGTGCGCTACACGGACCTGCACAAGTGGGTCACCGGCCTGGACGGATTCACGGGCGATCCCAAGCAGTCCAACGAGGGCAAGCTCGAGGCAATCCAGATGGCCTGGCTCGAGGAGCACAACGAGAGGAAGGCGTGATCTCGTGAATCGTGATTCGTGAATTGTGATTTGTGTTTCGTGAAAAACAGTTCGCGCATGCCGCGCCTCGCCGCATTCAGATCAGAAGTCACGAATCTCAAATCTGAAATAAAGCCATCTCATAAATGAGTTTTGTGTGTCGCGGCTTCAGCCGCGACATCAAGACGCGAAGAAATACAGGGCTTTTGCCGCTGGCGCCTCATTGAGTTTCGACGGCGTTTCATTTATGGGACGGCCTCATCTCAAATCTGAAATAAAGCCATCCCATAAATGAGTTTTGTGGGTCGCGGCTTTAGTCGCGACATCAAGGCGCAAAGGAATATAGGCCTTAGAGTCTGTGTGACAACCGGCAAATCTTTGTGGGGCACGGCTTCAGCCGTGCCGTAAAGTGTCCAGAATCAGTTCGGCTTTAGCCGCTGCCCTGTTTGAAATCGAGTCCCCACACAGACTCTTTAGCCCCTGGCGGCCTATCCAGTTCGGATGATGTTTCATATATGAGATGGCTTCATTTCAAATCTGGAATCTGAATTTTCAACCCTGAACTCCTAACTCTCGACTCTCAACTGTAAACTGCAAACTCCCTCCTCGATCCCCGCGAAGCGCCCATGCCAGACGCGCGATTGTGCTAGAATTTACCGGCGCCAGGCTTGCCTCGCGCGACTCCGTGTGGCCCGGTAGAGTAATGGTTAACTCGTCGCCCTTTCAAGGCGAAGATTACGGGTTCGACCCCCGTCCGGGCTACCAACGTCTTTGTTGAAACCTCCCGCGAATCGCAGCATCCAATCAGCGTATCGGCGGCTCCACGAACATCCGCCCCCGGCTGGCGCGCTTCATTTACAATGGACCTCCGATGGCGCATGCCCTGACGGATTCCAACGAGGGCGCCAAGGATTACTTCAAAGGAAACATAAGCCATGGCTGAAGAGCATCCCGCTGATTTGCCGGTTGACCCAAGCAGGGAATCCTCGATTCCTCCATCACGTCCACACTACAAGCGCTCGCATAGCCGCAGGAACATTCTCATTGTTTTGATCGTTATCGTGGTGATCGCGGGCGGCCTGTTCTTGTGGCGCTATTTGGGAAGCTACGAATCCACCGACGACGCCCAAGTGGACGCTCACCTCTATCCCGTCAGCGCCCGTGTTTCCGGCTACGTGGTCAAGGTAAATGTGGATGACAACCAGTACGTGCAGAAGGGCGCGGTGCTTGTCGAGATCGATCCCAAGGACTACGAGGTCGCAGTCGAGCAGGCCAAAGCCAATCTTGCCAGCACGGAAGCGACCGCCCAATCCATGAATATTGACGTCCCGATCACCACCGTGAACACCTCCAGCCAATTGAAGTTCGCGGCATCCGGCGTCGAAGACGCCGGCGCCGGAATCGCAAACTCCGAAAAGCAGCTCGCCGCCGCGCAGGCCCAATTGGATGCAGCCGAGGCGAATAATGTGAAGGCGCAGGATGACCTGCGCCGCTACAAGGCGCTGGTAGACAAGCAGGAAGTGGCCGAGCAAGTGTACGACCAGGCTCTGGCGACGGCAAAAGCCAGCACAGCGACCGTTGCGGCCGCGCGCGACAACGTGGCCGCGGGGGAACAAGCCGTGCGGCAGGCGCGCAGCCGCCTGGGACAATCCGAAGCGAGCCAGCAATCCGCCGAAACCGGCCCGCAACAAGTGTCCTCAACCCGCGCTCGCGCCCGTGCCGCGATCGCCGATGTGCAACAAAAACGCGCCGCCCTGGAACAGGCGGAGTTGAACTTGCAATACACCCGAATTGTCGCTCCCGTCAGCGGCGAAGTGAACAAGACGGTCGTGGTAGGGCTCAATGTTCAGCCCGGGCAGCAATTGCTCACCGTCGTTCCCCTGGATGAAGTTTGGATCACCGCCAACTTCAAAGAAACGCAACTGCGGCAAATGAAAGTCGGCCAGAAATCCGAAATTCACGTGGATTCAACCGGAAAAACATTCAGAGGACGCGTGGACAGCGTTGCCGGGGCCACCGGCCCGCTGTTCAGCTTGCTGCCGCCGGAAAATGCCACGGGCAATTACGTAAAAATTGTTCAGCGCGTCCCCGTGAAAATTGTTCTCGATCCGGGAGAAAACCAGGATCACCAGCTTCGGCCGGGCATGAACGTTGTGCCCGACGTATACATCCGATGAGCACCGCCGCATCCCTCACCGCCGACCAGGAAATCTGGCGGCCGAAATTTAATCCCTGGCTGATTGCCGTGGTCGTGGCCATGGCCGCGTTCATGGAGGTCCTCGACACCAGCATCGCCAACGTGGCCCTGCCGTACATGGCCGGAAATCTGGGTGCGAGTAACGACCAGAGCACGTGGGTGCTGACTTCCTACCTGGTGTCGAACGCGATTGTCCTGCCGATCAGCGGCTGGATGGCCGGCGCGATTGGACGCAAGCGATTTTTCACGATTTGCCTGTTCATGTTCACCATCAGTTCCTTGCTGTGCGGGATCGCGCCGAGCCTGGGCCTCTTGCTTTTCTTCCGCGTGCTGCAGGGCGCGGGCGGCGGCGGCCTGCAGCCCATGGCGCAGGCGATTCTGGCGGACACGTTTCCGCCGCAACAGCGCGGCCTGGCCTTTGCGCTCTACGGCATCACGGCCGTTACGGCGCCGACGATTGGTCCCACCCTCGGCGGCTGGATCACCTTCAACTATTCCTGGCGTTGGATTTTTTTCATCAATCTGCCTGTGGGCATCTTGACTTTATTTTTGGTCTATCAATTCGTCGAGGATCCGCCCTATCTGGCGCGCATCAAGGCGGTCGGAGTCAAGCTGGACTATATCGGGATCGCATTGTTGACGCTGGGCATAGGGGCGTTGCAAGTGCTGCTGGACAAGGGCCAGGAGGACGATTGGTTCGGATCGCGATTCATCACCACGCTGGCCGTGACGGCCACGGTCTGCCTTGTGGCGCTGATCATTTGGGAATGGTATCAGAAGGCCCCGATTGTGGACGTTCGCCTGTTCAAGAGTTTCAACTTTGCCAGCTCCAACCTGATGATGTTCACCCTGGGGATCATGCTGTTCAGCAGCCTGGTGCTCATGCCGTTGTTTCTTCAGACGTTGATGGGATACACGGCCCAAGTCGCGGGGCTGGCGATTTCCGCGGGAGGGGTGTGTCTGCTCATTGAAATGCCCATCATGGGAACCTTAACGACGAAAATCCAGGCCCGGCGCCTGATCGCCTTCGGATGGTTATGCCTGGCCCTGGCCATGTTTTATTCGACTAAACGGATTGATTTGCAGATCGGGTTCAGTACCGCCATGTGGCTGCGCGTCGCGCAAGTATTCGGAATGGGGTTTCTGTTCGTGCCGATTACGCTGGTGGCCTACATTGGAATTCCGCCCGAGAAAAATAACGCGGTCTCCGGTATCGTCAATTTCATGCGCAATATCGGCAGCAGCGTCGGAACTTCGCTGGTAACCACGTTACTTGCGCGGCGCTCGCAATTTCATCAGGAGATTCTCACCGCGCACATTCGTGCCGGCAATCCCGGCCTGCAAGGGGCGGTCAGCGGTCTTTCACAGCAGCTGGCCAATTCCGGATTGGACGAGCACTCGGCGCGGATAGCGGCCTACGCCAGAATCTACCAGTCCATTCAGGCCCAGGCCAGCGCAGCGGCCTATATTGACACCTTCATGGTGCTTTCCGTGGGCTCGGCCATCATGATCTTTCTGGCATTTGTTCTGAAGAAGAATGATCCCGGCGGGGGCCATGTAGTGGCGGAGTAAAGAAAGTGGCATAGTATGGGCCTTGGGCGAGTCGCAGCGGCGTTCTGGAGACGGTATGATCAAAATCGTCACGGTGGAACGGGAATACGGATGCGGTGGCGGTGAAATCGCTCAGCGGCTTGCCGGCCAGCTTGGCTGGAAGCTCTGGGATCACCTGCTGACGGAGGAAATCGCCCGCCTTGCGAATTGCTCCAAGGCTATTGTGGAACAGCGCGAGGAGCGCACCGACCCGCTTTACTACCGGCTGTTCAAATCGTTTTTGCGCGGGAGCTACGAAGGGAGCATCAACGCGCACAAATTGAACCTGGTGGACAGCGAAAACATCATGAAGATGACGGAGCGCGTTGTGCAGCATGCCGCGAGCAAAGGAAATTGCGTCATCGTCGGAAGGGGTTCGCAACTTTTTCTCAGCAGCCGCGCGGATACGTTTCGCGTGTTTCTGTACGCCCCGACGGAAGATAAGGTGCGGCGTCTGTTGTCTCGCGGCAAAAGTGAGCGAGAAGCCCAGGAGCTTGTGGATACGGTGGATCGCGAGCGGGCGGGTTTCATCGAGAAATATTTTCACGTCGAGTGGCCCGACCGCCCCGTTTACCACGTCATGATCAACACGGCGTCCGGCGACGAGACCGTTGTGCAATCCATCCTTTCCTTCATGAAGGCTTTCGATTCAAAAGCCAGTCCCACGTAGGATGGGCTTCAGAGCGTGCGTGGCAACGTGGATTTCGAGAGGTTGTATTGCGCCCGCCTTCAGGCGGCCATTCGAGTTTCAAGCACGTACCCGTTTTCGGGCGGGCTCCGCATAAATCAAACCCGAGTTACCACCCAGGCTCTTCGGCCTGTCTGCTTTTTCAAATTTCGAAGGCAGAAAATTTGAAGCCCGCCACTCAATGACCTCGTCCACCAGTTGGAGTTTAGAACTTGCTCCAACTGAAGCCTCCAACTGGCCGGAGCGGTCCCATCTGCAAGATCGCGTTCTGTTCTGCGGTGTCGTAGTGGAAAGGGGACGCGGCGGTATCGGCGAACTGACTGGCGATAATACTTCCGTAATACCCGACGGCGCCACCAGGCGAAATGTAGGAAGCCGCCGGTGCGTAGGTCACCGCGGCGTTTGGCATTCCACCAACCCTGACGAGATAGGTTCCGCCGTAAACAAGCTGAAAGTTAGACGGTATCGCGGTGACGCCCGGGGTTGTGGACGTGCCACAGTAGGTGTGGGTAGCATCGCCCGGCTTTAGAGCCACAACGCCCAGGGCGCACACATTGAAGCCGGCAAAGCCGGCGCCATAGATCACAGCGGTTTGGGGATTGGCCCAGCCTGTGGGCAAGTAGCCTGAGGGTTCAGTGTACGAGGGACATCCTCCCCCCCCACAGTTTCCGACAAGATTGAATACGACGGGACCCGAATCCAGCACGAACTGGCCGTTGTAGTTTTGCGCGATGGAGCCGAAATTCACGCTGTTCACATTGTACGTCCCTGCGGTGAGGTGAACGACGTCAGAATTGGCGATGGACAGGTTTCCATAGTTCCCGGGATTGAGTGTATAGACATTCGCAGTCACACTCGATTCGCCATAGGGGGAAATCTTGATCGTGGTGCACGGGGCGACAGAACAACCAGGAGTGCCTTTTGTACAACCAGGAATACCGCCACCCGCGCACTGCGTACTAATATTCTGTGCCGTGGTGATCAGAGGTGGGACAGACGGAGGGTAGCATGGCATGGCCTTGCAACCCCACGGAAGCGGGACGGTCATTTTGCTTATCGAGGTGACCTGTCCGTAGTTTTTTGTACCTGCGTCCGTCACCCCATTGCCAGGGCAAGCCCCGACAGTTGGGTTGGGAGTCCCGATATTTCCATTGACCACAGCGAGACCGCCGGTTTTGCCAAGGTTGACATTTCCATTCGTGGCGATGCTTCCCCCGTTTCCGGGCGTTTGTGCGCTGTAAATGCCTGTCGTCGAATTATAGCTGTCGGTGTAGTCGCCCCCCGCCATGTCAATCGCGCCGCAACCCGTTCCCAGCGCTTCGAGGCCGTACTGAAACACCGGTTCGGTCGTGCGCTCGAAGGTCTCAACCACCTGCACCGAACCGCTGCGCGGGCCGGAAATGCTGGCCACGGAGGTGATCTGCCAGGTTTGCACGACACCGCCGGTTCCGGGCAACCACGAAGCGCCGCCTGCCGGGGACATGCGCAGCAGCTTGGCGGTGGTCGAGTAGGAGACGTTCGATTCATTCGGAAGGGATCCTTGCGCCGCGCCCGCGTACCCGGAAACGACGGTGGAGGTGGAGTCGTAATAGTTGGAATTTGTAGTCACCGACGAGAGCACCACGGGTTGGTTGTTGGAAGTTAACGTTACAGGGTTCGTGTTCATGTTGTAATGGGTTAGATCCGCTGCGGAAGGAACCGTATAACTGGCCGATGAAAGCCAGTTCATTGTTTCCTGCACCCCGGCCTCGGCTGCATAGCGCGCTTGTGCGGTCAGCCGGTAATTCAGAGAGGTCCAGATCTGCGACTGGGAGGTGGTCATGATGGCGAGAGCGAGGATGCTCAGCACCAGAATCGAGAGCAAGGCGAAGACTAGGGCGACGCCCCGCTCCGATTGCTTATATGCCGTTTGCTTTTCCATGACTCAATTTCCTCCCGCCGTCGTGGGGTCAGCGCCCCAGCGGCTGTTAGTATGCCGTCACATTCGACGGCGTAGCTTGCAGGCGAGTGTTTAGCCCCGCATTGCCCAACTCATAACCCGCCAAAAGATTGCGCGGCGCCAAGTCTAGAAATGACTTGGTCATCGTCAAGTACGCTCCCGTTCTCGGATCGGCCTTCAAGGATCGCACGCTGATGGTTAACCCGACGTTGGTCACGAAAGTGTTGCTGGGGGTGCCCACGGTTTGGGTCGTGAATTGGAAACAAGGCACACCAGTTGGGTAGGCCGTAGTGGCTGGGTTCGGAATCAGCGTGGAGAGCAAGGTCTGCGCCGCGCTGATCGTGGTGCTGCCTGGAGCGATCGTAGTGACCGACCGCGTCAGGGTTCCCGGCGTCACTGAGGTGTCGCACGTATACCGGACATAAACCAGCGAGCCGTCCGCGTTGATATCTCCAAAAAGGTTCAGGGTGCTGACCGCTGCCCCGGCGTTGGACGTGGAACCGTCGGCCGATCCGGGCACGACGATGCCGTTGGGGAAAACTCCCAGCACGGTGATGGGGGCGCCCAGGGCATGCGCCTTGGTGAAGATGGCGGTTATCTTGGAACCGGCGATGGCGGTGATGTATACCAATTCTTCATTCGCGCTCCCCGCATCCACCAACACCGCTTCGCCCGTCTGGCCTGCGCCCGCATACATCGATGTGGTCGAGGAGACGGTCACGGCTTGCGCGGTTCCGCTGGCAGCTACGCCCGCGCTGAGCGACGACGCCGGCAAACTCAGCACGCCGGCCTGTCCGACTTCCTGCGCCATCAACTCTGCGGCGCCCCGCACGTTTTCGTACATGTCGGACTGCAGTTCGATTGAGCCATAGGCCTGTTCAGACTGGGAAATGGCGGAAACAATCGCCGCCATAATCACGGACACTACGACTATGCTCGCCAGGAGTTCGACCAGCGAGAACCCCCCGCAAGTGGCACGGGAGGCTCTGAAACGCAGGCGCCTGCACGTATCCCCGAGGGGCTTCTTCTTCATGGCGGGGCGCGCCCCGGCAGGGGTCCTCAGATCTTGTCCGCCATATTGTCGACAGTCCTCAGAATTCGTAAACATATTGGGCACCTTTCGCGGGATGCTCATAGTCCGGCTGCCTTGACGCAAACCAGCGTGGTGGAGGGGGCAACTCCCCTCGTGCCAAGCGTCTGCAGGGAACTGGCGACTATGGTGATGGTCTTCAGATTTCCCGTGGCGTCGGTCGAAACCTGCCATTGCCGGGTGTAATACGCTCCCGTGGAACTGGTCAGGAGGTTGCCGTTGACATCGAGATAATCGACGAACCACTTGACTGCCGCCGCGGGCGGAATGGATCCGACCGTCGAACTAGCGGCCATCGAACCGCCCAGGCCGCAAATATTGGCTCCCGTGCCGGTGCATCCCGTGGACCCATTGGTGACGCTCGGAAAGACCGTGGTATCGGTGGTTCCGTCATTGAAGCCGTCGCTGGATAGGTTTTGCGCGCTTAGAGTGAGCAACTGTTCCATTTTGTCTTGCGCGTACTCTGTGGTCCTGGTGGCAACGTCTCCCTGCGAGTTCGTGGTTTGGATACCGAACACGAAAACGGGCAGAAGTCCCACGACAACGACTATCAGTATTGTGCCGGCCACCAGGGCTTCGGCCAAACCGATACCGCGTTGCGATCGCGCGGCATCCTTCCGGCATCTCTTCCTTGGGCTGATTCCAAGCATGTTTAAGAATCCTCCGGGCATATTTCCAAGCTCCCTGGCGCTAAAATTGGGCCCAACTCGAGCCGTTGTATCGATAAGACGCCGGCTGTCCAGAGATGGGCACCGCGATAGCGGAATAGAACTTCAGATTGTCCGTTATATAGGCCGCGTCGCTGGCCACGATCGTGTTGGTTTTGTCCACCGGAAAGCAGCGCGAATTAAATTCGATACACGCGGTATTGGCGGTGGTAGCGCCGGGGCTTGCGCCCGCGACGCCAGCCGTGCAAAGCGGCGCCTGAGCGATCGAACTGGTAGCCGCCGTGGGTCCCGCGGATATCGAACCGAATCCGAAAGTGTCGCCGGAGGCCAAGGCAGTCACAGGGCTGGTTGATTGTGTGCAGGCGTTGGTGTCCCCATCGGTCTGCCAGCAGGCGCTTGCCTTGTTCCATAGCTCAAGGTGATAAGTGTTGCCGGTAAGATTCATGTAAATGCGCGTATGGGTAAAATCGGCAGCCGCGCGCATCCGCGCCAAGTTCAGCGCGGCGCTGATTCCCCGCGCGTCGGCATTATTCCGGGCGCTCCGCGTGATGCTCACTACCGAGGGAATTGCCATGGCTGAGAGGATGAGGGCCACGACTACGACAATCAGCAACTCGACGATCGAAAAGCCGCGTTCCCTCCGATTCGTTTTCGTCTTGCACGCGACAGGATATCGAGAGACTCGTGCTCGCAGCGAAGCCCCGATGGAAGTAAAAACCGCCTCCATATTTACATCGGGACATACGGGGATCGACGCCCCGACTGGAGAGTAACTGCTTGGTAAAGTTTGCTTATTCGATTCCATCATCACTCCGCGAGAAGCTACGCTGATCGGCTAGGGCGACGCTTTGTCTGTCCCATGCGCGTACCTGAATTTCAGTTCCCGAATTCGTCCTTGCTCTTCAATTCCACCTCTTAATACAGCAATATCAGGGCCATCCGTATATTTATTAAGTAATTGATAATCTATAGGTTGGACCAGAATTTAGGCTACCGGAGGTAAGGGTATAGGAAGGGCGTTACATAAAGTCACACCTTTGGCCGCTGCGTTCCGTCCCCGCGGCTCCAAAGTCCAATTCATTAATGGTATTCGATCAGTAAATCTATGTTTCCGTTCGATACAGCGAGAGGAGACTCGGATCTCGGCGCGCATCCGGCCGGGGCCATGAGTTCAGCACGATCAGGTAAGTGAGGACGAAAATAAGATTCCCGCGATGGACGAATCAAAACCAATCGGGGCGGCCTGGGCCGCCCCGATTGGTTAATCCTGTCAAGCGTGATGGGCCCGATTCCGTGCTTCAGCTGAGCGGAGTGATCCACTGCGTTCGCTGCACGGAAGGAACAACCGATGTAACCGAGTCCTGCGGGGTTCCTGTAATCGTGGTGGAGGGAAACCACGGCGGCGCGAAGTTGCCCTGGGCAAATCTCCGATCGAAAAGGACGTTTCGCGTGCTGGAATTAATATTCTGAATGGTGTTCTGGATACGTCCGCCCACAATATTCAGGGTGTTGATCGGGTTGCCGATGTTGACGATCCCGCCGCTGCCGCCCTGGGAGATGGTGGCAATGGAGGCGTCAATCTCAAGATTCTGCCCTGAAGTCGGTACATTCAAGTTGACGTTTCCGTTCGCGGTGAAAATACCGAGGACCTGCCCGTTGTTGTTGCCGGGAATCAGCGTGTCGGCGGGAGTATTCGGGATCTGGTTCTGCGTCATGGTGACGGGCTCGGTTTTGTAAACGATGTTTCCGGTGATCGTAATATTGCTGGCCGCAGCCACCGTGGTGGCATAACCGTCTTGGATTGCTGGGCCGGCAGCAGGGCCGGAGAGCGAACTGATACTTCCATCCACGTAGAGCATCGATGCCTCACCGCCGCCGTGGACCGACGGCACGCCGGTGATGATGGTTGTCTTCGCGCCGGCTTTGACCGTGGTGGTTTTGGCAGTGTTGTCGACCGTCACAGTTGTCGTCGTTCCATTGTTGGTGATTGTGTAAACTTGAACAGGGTCGGCGCCGGAAGTTGACGAGGTGAGTGTAACGGCAGCGTTCCCCTCGACCAGGATCCCACCCCCGGACATGGTGTTCGTTGTGACCCCGCCGGAGACCGTCTGGGTATAGCCAAGAAACACGCCGCTGCCGGCGCCACCTGCGGGGTAGGGGTTCCCGTTGATGTCCCGCAAGGCGGCATTCAAGGTAGCGTTGCTTGGACACCCCGCTGTGCCGGCGCAGGTCGTCCCCTGCCCATCGACCACGGCTTCCTTCTGGTTAAAGCTGTCCGTCGGCAGAGGGACCTTGTTCGCCCCAAGAGTGACGCCGGATTGAAAGGTCGGAGCAATGGTCTGGTTGCCCGATTTGTCGCTCAGCGCGCTGGACCCAACGCAGGTATTGCTGAACTGATAGCCAAAGGTGGACGAGGCACTGCCCACCTTGTCGGTGAAGATGTACGAGCCGGCGGTGCCGAAGTTCCACGACCCGTTGGTAAAGACCGGGCCGTTAATGGTACCCGGAACCAGGGTGGAGCCGTCGCACTGGGTATATTGGTCGATGAACATGCCCCACGCCGCGAAATTTTGGGCCTGTCCACCTGTCGGTGCGACATGAATATTCAGGACCAGCTGTCCAGAGTCTTCCACGAGCTGCTGTCCATTTCCGGACGACTGGCCATACGCGGTGATCGAGTACGGGAATTGGTATTGGAAATCCGTGATTGCGAAGTTGGTGCATGCGCCTGTGCACTTGGGATAATTTGCGCCGCAATCGTAGGGACCTGCGGCGGGGGCCACAACTCCGGTGCCGGCATTGGGAGGGTTGAAGACCGGCGTGCAGTTCGGCGCTGCCAGCGTGGTGCCCGGCGTGCCCGCCTGAGCATTCACAACGTAGAAATTGCCCGGCCAGGAACTCGCTCCCTTCCCGCTATTGATTTGCCGGTTGGAAGCCGCCCCGGTGGAGCTGTATAGGTTCAACGCATTCGTCAAAGTGGTGGAAGCGTCCGTGCCCGAAAGCGGCGGCGCGGCGTTGGCGGCAAATACCGTGCCGACGGCCACGGTCGCGTTCGACACCAGCTGGTTGAGCATGTACTGGCGCACGACGTTCACGCCGGAATCGCTCGCGTAGAACGAGGACCGATACGTTTGGTAATAGCGAGAAATCAGCGTGTCCGAGGTGACGGCAATGACCATTCCAAGCGTCATGGCGATCATCACCGTGAGAAGTAGCAGCGTGGTGATCAGGGCCACACCGCGCGAGTCTTTGCATCGAACGCGGGTGTCTTTTTGACTGCTGGAGTTGCGTGTCATATTTGTCATCCTCATGGTCGCCTTCCTTAGTGATTGTTCATCGTCAGGTTGCGCGGATTCACGACGACGGAAACGCTTTGAATCTGATATGGCCCTCCGTCGAACCCGTTGCGGTAAACGTAGCTGGGATCCGGATTCGGGTTGGTTCGCGCGATCAATTCCATCTGAATGGACCGGACTAAAGAGAAGTTATAGCCTTGTGGAGTTAGCACCCCTGGAGTGGTACAACACGTGGTATACGTGCTGGAATCGTAGTTGTAGGTGAGTTCATCATCCGGAGTGCACCCCAGAGTGCACGAGTTCCAATTCATCGCGCCGACCTTGAATCCAATGATCTGTTCGGACACAACCACGTCGTTGGCGGTGATTCCGCTGGGCTGCTCTCGGATTAGTTTTGGATTTGACGGCGTGGAGGTGTCCACCTTGTAAGAGATTGGTAGGATTTTCAAGACCCAATCCGTACTGCAAAAAGACGTGCCCAGTTTGTTGTTTACCTTCACTGCGATGAACGCGGGGTCTGCGGCGTTCGTTCCGTTTGCGGCGGTCGGACTGTAATTCAGTTGAACATTCGCGCCTGAGACCGACCCATTCTGGGTGAGGATGACGGTGTTCACTTGGGAGCTAGCTGCGTTGACCAGGAGAAGTTGATCTCCAGTATGGAAATCCGCGGCAAGTTGCGCGGCGGTCGTCGGAGCTACGGGGGTCGCATACATAGGGGAGCCGGTCGTGAGGGCGCAACCGCCGGCGCCATTCGATGGATGCGACGCCGGCGTGGTTTGGTCAGCGCTGATGATGTTGACCTGATCGAAGCAATTGGGGCCGTAGGTAAACGTGGCCGGGGTATTGCAAGGCGTAGTTGTGTTGTTCTGAATGGTCACGCCGAGCGGCAATTCGGGTACATTGGTCCCCTGATAGTACCCACTCCCCGCATTGATTGTGTCGAGTTGCAATTGCGCCACGGCATTCCGGATCTGGATGTTCAAGGCCGCCAGATTCTGCTGCTTGTTGAACATCGGCGCGTGCGTGGCGAAAAGAGAGAGAGCGGCACCGCAGATGAGCACAAAGACGGCGCCGGCCACGAGCAATTCCACCAGCGTAAAACCTCGGTCTCGGCGATTGCGGGACATTGTTTTCATGGTTTTCATGGGCGCACCGTCGTCATCTGAAACGTTACCGGGGCTTTCAGGTAAGAGTTTTCCATCGTTACCAGGACGGTGATGCGCCGCAAACCCGTGACGGGCTGGTCCATTTCAATGGTCCAGCGGCGGTGAAACCCGATAGCGCCGTTGTCCGCGGCGGTTTGGGTTGTGCTGGTCGAAGTAGTAATCGATCCATCCGGATTGTGGGATGTCGTCTTCCAGTTCGTCACTCCCCCGACGACCTGGCTCACGGTTTCCGAGACCGCCCCTTTAGAATCGGAAAATTCCACGTCGTCGTAATAGTTCACAAGTTCCGTGGGAATCCCGCCCGAGGTGACGTTGGCCGACTTATCGGAAGCGAGGTCACCCGCGGTCGAGCCCGCGGCGGCATAAATGTTCGGGTCGGGTGAATAGGGTGTGTTGAAGGTGGGCCAGCGGCTCAAGTCCTCTAGCTTTTCCGTCGCCAGATCCGCCGCCAGAGACATGAACTCCGAGCGCGACGTGCCAACCATCGTTTGAGCCGCTAAACTGCACAGCGCAACCAGCCCGATGGACAGCACCATCATCGCGACCAAAGTTTCTATTAGCGAGAAGCCCCTCGCAGGGGCCACCTTACATAACTTTGACGTTTCCATAAGTGGACACCGTAATGGTTTTCGTAGAACCATGATATGTAATCGTGAAATTATTGAGAGCCCCTGTGGGCGCCGACACCGACCCGTTAGGTAAGAACCTAAACGTTGTATCTTGATTCAATACAATCGTTGTACCGGAAAGCGGGACTGCGGTGCCGACGTTTGCATAAGCCCCAGCCCCAGGAGGCAAATCCTGAATCTGATAGTTGTTTGTCGCCTTCGTGAATACCACTTGATAGGGAAAACCGGCCATCAGGGCCTGATAGCGGGTGGATTGGACGGCCCACGTGGCGCTGGCTACCGCTCCCTGCAGGCGATACTGAAAGATGACCGCCCCCATCTGGGGAACCGCAAAAGCTGCCAGAATCAGGATGATTACCACCGCGAAAATGACCTCGATCAGCGAGTATCCACGGTTTTTACGCGCAGATCCTGGTCCCGACTGCCGGCCTTCTCTGTCTTCTCGCGCTTGCGTCATTTCGGACGTCCCCCAGTTGTTTCGCCCTCTTGGGAAGTTCTTGAGAGGTTGCACCTACGGTAGAGCAACTCAAAAGCCAAGCTTCGATTCCCTCACAACCTGCTGATTAAGAATGTCTTACAGGTATTCAGAAGGCTTGGTAGAAACCCCTCCCGGGACCGTATGAGTAGAAACTGTACAAATCGAGTCCGGCTCTTTCTGTGGAATTACATCTGGTTTTGGGTATACTCCTCCTACTCCATCGTTTTGTCGGCGGGTTACCTCATTTTCTTTAGTTTCAAATGGCTTCCGGCACTCGATCCTGTTCCTTTTGCAACGTAGGCTGATTGGCTTATTGCCTCTAGGGGTGAGCGCCGTTCATATAGCGGGTCGATGCGCCGCGTATTTAAAGTTCAAGGTCCCGGCCGTATCCGCGCGGAAAAAGGCGCTGCCGATGCCGGCACGGTGCATGCGTACTGTGCGGGCCAGCCCGGATCGGTCGTCGCGTTTCGGCACAATGACATCAAATTGGAGATTACACTTCCCAGGACGACGGGTCCGTCGAGCGGCTCCGCGTAAATCTGGTAACTCTGCGATGTCCCTACCGGCAATCGCTGCAGGGAAAACGTGCCGTCGAATTGCGCCGGGCCGGGGTCGCCGCAGCTCCAGCCGGCCATCACGGCGGCGGTTACAGTTCCAGTTGCGTTGTCCAGGGCGACCACTTGCGCGGGAAAGACGCCAGTCACACCGGCGGGCGAAATGGGCAGAGCGAGAGGATTCGCGGGCAGGACGTGCCCGCTGATCGCGCCGATGTGTACGGAGTCGGACGGGTCGGGATACAGGACGCGGAGTCCCGTGCGATCGTCGTCCGACAGCGGCGCATCGGGAGACAGCGCGGTGGGCCTTGTGCCCGTGAATTGGCCCGGCGCCGGGGCAAAGGGAAACATCATCGCGCCCCACACGCCAGAATGATTGAAACCGAAGGAGTGCCCAAGTTCGTGCGTCAGGATGGATTCGAGGTCGTATGCGTTCGGGTTCGAGGGGAGCGCCGCGGGAGTCGCGAACGTGGTATTGGGATTGCCGGGCAGCAACAAAACATCCGCATCCAGGATCTCGCCGACAAATTTGGAGGGCGCGCCGCCGGAAGGAAGCCGCTCGCCCACGGAATCCGCCGAGACGACGCGCGTGAACGCCAGAACACCGAAGGCGAAGCCCGGGTCATTCTGATCGAAGCAGATGGAATTGAACCCGTCGGCTGACGTGCACGCCCCTGTCGTCGAGGTGCGTTGAAGCGTGCCGAGCGTGGACGGCGCGAGCAAGGTGCCGGAAACGCCTGTCCACACGGAGAGCGATTGTTGAATCACCGCTTCGATTTCGTTCAGTTGTCCATTGGGCGTCCGGTTCGCCGTCAGGATCGTAGCGGGGTTCGCGCCGAGCGACGTGCTCCACTGGCGGTTAATGGATCCGGGCGTGGAGACGTCGAAGCGCGTGAATTGCGGGCAGGAAGTTCCGCCCGACTGCGACGCGGCCAGCGTCATGTCCGCTACCGTAGTTCCCAGATCGTATGCTCCGGTATACGCGGCGGTGATTTGCAACAGGAGCAGGCAAGCGGCGCCAACTGAAAGCGTGATTCGGAATTTACGGCGGCGATTTGCTCTCATCTGATTTTCTCCCCACCGCGCGCGACCGTGGCGGCAACGCGCGCGCGAAACTTCTCGATCGGCATCCGGCGGATGCCTTCGGTGCGGAACGAGCGAGTCGCCGTGTCGAATACGGCGAAGGCGCTGGAATCCTGCGTCACGGTTTCGCCGCCGGTTCGCGGATCGCGCGAAATTCGGAAGGTGCCCTCGACCCAGCCGGCCACGGTGAATCCCCCCGCGCTTGACCGTTCCAGGAAAACGACGGCGTCGTCTCCCGTATGGAATTTGGGCGTGCCCTCCAAGGTGGAGATCAGATGCCCGACGCGTCCGCCCGGCAAGCGGATGGCAAGTTCGCGCGGCAAATTTCCTTTCATGGTTTCCACGACCTCGAACGTGGCCACCGTCCAGATGGAGCCGTCTTCCCAGCGCGATTCGACGCCCGCGCAGCGCACGCGCGCCACGGCGTCGGATCCCGCGGCCAGTTGATCGAGGCTGAGCCGCGCGAGCGTGGTGGCGCGAGTGGCCGGCTGGGACAGGATTGCGATCAAAAACGAAAGAATGATTCGCATTCTGGTTCTCATCAACGCACCTCGATGGCGCCGGATCCGGCAGCCTTGTCTTTCTCCGGATTTTCAACAAACAGAGTTCGCGGGCCCGGGGCTGCCGTGGCGGGGACTTGCAGCGTCAAGTGCAGCATCCCCAGCCCCAGGGGCTCGCGATTGATGACGGTGATGTCCGGCGTTGGCGGTCCGCCAATCGTATAGGTGAATGACGGTTCGAGGGCGCTCACGGAAAAAACGCACAGGTCCGCGGTTCCCGTTCCCGAAGCAGGCCGCTGAATGATCACCGGACTTCCGCCGAGCAGGCAGGCCGAAGTCGCCACGGAAAAGGCTCCGATTGCGGCGATGTTCAAACTGACATTTCCGGTGGCCCCCGATCCGCCGTTGGTGCTGAGATCCACCTCAACGATGTCATCGCCTGTGCTCGAGGGTGCGCTCGGCGTCAACAGGATCGGGGCAGCCCCCGAGCCCGGCGCCAGCACGACGAAGGTTTGCGAATTGGAAAGCAATCCGTCGGGATTCTGCAGTTGCACCGAAAGGTTTCCCGCGGATTTTAGGTCGGCCGCGTTCAGCGAAATGATGCACTGGGTACTTGATGCGCAGGTGGTGGCTCGGGGAGCGCCGGTCACAAGGATCATGGAACCCGGCCCGGGAGTGGACGGAGAAAAATTGTTCCCGGTAACCAGCAAGGTAAAACCGCCTGCCGAGCCCGCGTAGGCGCTCGTCGGAGCGAGAGAAAAAATGCCCGGGCTATTGTTGATCGTGACGATTGCCGATCCCGATTGGGTGATGTCTTCGGAGCTCATGGCCACAACATCGACCAGGACGGGCGAGGGCGGCGCCGTGTACAGCCCGGTGGAATCAATGGACCCGCAGGCCGTTGCATTGGGGCAGCCTATCCCCGTGACCGACCAGATTACCTGCTGATTATCGGTGCCCGTAACGGTGGCGGCGAATCGCATCTGCCCGGTGCTTGCTATCGTGACGCTCCCCGGCTGCACACTGACGACAACATGGGGCAAAACCGTGACGCTTGCCGAAGCGCTCGGAGTGGTGATCGCCGGGCTCGTCGCGGTTATAGTGACAGGATCGGGAGACGGCACTCCCGCAGGCGCAACATAATCGACGCTGCCTCCGTTGCTGGATGAAACCGGCTGGCAAGGGCTAGACGCCTGGGCGCACAACTGTCCGGTCGCCAAATTTCCGCCTGCGACTCCGTTGACCAGCCAGGTCACGTTTTGATTGGGCGTGTTGTTGACTAGGGCAGTGAAGGTCTGCCTATGGCTGACGGCGAGCGTCGCGCTCGCAGGCGTTAGAGTAACGCTGACGGCGGCCGTGAACGTGATCGTGGCGCTTGCGGAAAAGTTCGGATTGGCATTGCTGCGTGCGCGCACGGTCACCGATCCGCCGGCCGGCATGGCTTGCGGAGCAGCGTACGTGGTGATGTCCGGGGCGGTTTGCGAATTAAGAATCGATCCGAGCGTGGGGTTGCCATCGACGAGTCCATTGACGTCCCAGGTGACCGACGTATCCTGCGCTCCGGTCACGACGGCCTGTAATGATTGCTGGCTGCCGAGCGCCACCGTGGCAGCCGAAGGCGAGACCGAAACGCTGACGGCCGGAAGAATCAAAAGGGAAACGGAGGTTGCCTTCAATGGGTCGGCTTGCGGCGTGGCCAAGATTTGCACCGTGGCTGGGGAAGGTGGAATCGCAGGCGCGGCATAAAAGCCGCTCGGGGAAATCGTCCCGCAGGCCGCGCCGGCGCAACCAGTCCCCGCAACGCTCCAGGAAATCACCCGGCTCGGATTCGAGTCGGCTGCGGGCATGAGCATCGCCGCGAAGGTGTCGGTGCCGCCGGCGGTGAGCGTCGTCGGCCCAGTCACGGCCAGGGAAAAGGAACTCGTGACGGTAATGGTCCCGGTGGCTCTCTTGGATGGATCGGCCACGCTTGTGGCGGTCAGGGAAACGCCGGGCGGGGAAATAAGAATCTGCGGCGCCGTGTACGTCCCGGAGGAATCCACGGTTCCGCACGCGGCTGCCGTGCATCCGCTGCCGGAAAGCGTCCAAGCGACGGCTCGATTGGGATTGCCGGCTGAATTCACCGTGGCTGAGAACGGCCTGGTGGCGCCGAGTTCGAGCGGGACCGCCTCCGGAGAGACCGAGACGGAAATGTCGCTCGCGATCTGCACGACCGAGGCCGAAGTCTTTGAGGAGTCCGCCGCGCTGGTGGCCTGCACGGACACCGAAGCGGGCGCAGGAAGATTCGCAGGAGCCGTGTAGACGCCGCCCGCGTCCACCGTTCCAACCGTCGCATTCCCGCCGGGTGTTCCATTCACGCTCCAACTCACGGCTGTATTTGTCGTGTTGCTGACCGTCGCGGTGAAAGTTTGCGGCTCGCCCAGCGGGACGGACGCGGCCGCCGGCGCGACCGTCACGATCACCGGGGGAGGGGGCGGTGGCGGGCCTACCAGTCCGCCACAGCCCAGGAAGGACGCGACGAGAAGCAGCGCGGGGCGCCACGGAAACGAGGTTCCAAACAAGGTGCGGCGTCCGCGAAGTTTCGTGCTTCCTTCCATTGCAGCGGCAATTGCACGTGTTGTGCCAGTGTGGAGCACGGAGAAAAATATGTTCCTTGCGGATGTTGCCGCTCGGGTGTGCAGCTCCAAGGTATTCAAACAAAGCTCGCGCCACCTGTGCGTTATTGATCTTCGATTTTCCGGATTCACGGAGCGGATGGATTGCCTGCGCAGCCGTTTTCATTCCGCAGAGAAGGTGGTCGAATGCCGAGTTGGGAAAAACAATCGGGAAACGTGATTCATTTTGGGGCAGGTTGCGTTTTCATGGCGCGCCCGTTTGTGTTGTGGGCGTTTGCCTCGGTGGGCCGGCCGCTGATGGTTGACACGGCTGTCCTCGCCTTGAATAATCCTTGCATGCCCCGTCCCGAAGCCGCGCACCGCGTCAAAAGCTATTCCGCCGCGACGGGCTACGTGTACCAATACTATTTTTACGAAGTGGAGAAATCCAAACGCGGCGCGGCGGCGGGGACCGAGTATGCGTACATGGTTTCGGTGGACCGCAAGCATGTCTTCCCGGTGCGGATTTTTGTGAGGAAAGACGCCCTGGAAAAATGGTCCGCGCGCACCGGAAGGGGATTTACCGGAACGGAAGAATATGCGCTCGCCAAGATGCGCCTGTTTCAGGCCTTCGACGAAGTGGCGGAGTTTTCCGCGAAGACTCCCGATCTCATGGTCGATGAGTCGAATCTCGAGGCTCTGTCAGCGCAATTGGATCTTTGAGCATGGCGAGCGAATTGTTGTGGGGCCGGCGTCTCGCCGGCGATCTTTTCAATGTGCAGTGGTCAACAAATTCGCTCGCGGGATGCCGGCGCGACGAAAACCTTGCGGTGGGACTGGGAAGCGGGCCACAATTCTTCTACTGTGAATATTAACAAGTGTCACATTTGATGTCAATTGCATTCCTGAAAAAACGGGCATATTTTCCTCAAACAATATAATTTCCGTTCGAACAGAACGCCTTCTCTCAAACCTGTTTTCGGAACACTTCCGCGAGCGCGCTCGCGAGGTCGGGTTGCAGGAACGTATATCCCGAATCCACAAGCCTCGCCGGCATGACCTTCTGGCTGACGAGAAGCAGAGCGTCCGCCATTTCTCCGAGCGCCAGCCGTAGGGCGAAGGCGGGCGCAGGAAACAGCGCCGGCCGGTGCAATGTTTTTGCCAGGACACGCGTGAAGTCTTCGTTTCGAACCGGATTTGGGGAAACGGCATTGACAGGTCCGGCGAGCCCCGAGATGGTCAGAGCGAATTGAATGATGCTGATGGTTTCCGGGAGAGTCAGCCAGGACATCCACTGCCGGCCATCGCCAAGGCGGCCGCCCGCGCCAAGCTTGAATGGCAGCGCTATGCGCGGCAGCGCGCCGCCGTGCGCCGCCAGGATGATTCCAAACCGCAGGCTGACTACGCGCGCGCCGGATTCGGCGCCGCGAGCCGTTTCCGCTTCCCATTCGCGGCAGAGCCCGGCGAGAAAATTGCTTCCCGGGACGCTTGACTCCGTGAGAGTTTCCTCGCCGCGATTGCCGTAAAAGCCGATGGCCGACGCCGCTACAATCACGCGCGGCGGCCGCTGCAGTTTTGCCAGCGATCCGATCAAGTGCCGCGTGGCCGCAATCCGGCTGGTCCCCAGCAGCTCCTTGTGCGAGGCGTTCCACCGCCCTCCGGCAATGGACGCGCCCGCGAGATGAATGAGCGCCTCCGCTCCCTCGGCGGACGGCGTGTCGAATTGCCCCGCGACCGGGTCCCATGCAACGGTTTGCGAGCGTCCCCCGGCTGCCCTTTTCCGCGACGTAGCCGGCCGCACCAGCCTCGCGATCGAATGCCCTTGCCCCTCCAGCGTTTCGATCAGCGCCGTTCCCAGAAATCCCGTCGAACCCGAAACCAAAATGCGCATCTGGAAAGCCTCCCGGCAACTGTTCCCACGCTAAGGCGGGCACGCGGGCAAGGTCAATTGAATTTCCGAAACGTCCGCGCCGATTCTTATGGAAGCTTTGAAAAGGTCGACGATTTAGCTGGACGTCGCTCGGCGCCGCGCCGCGGGACCCGAATTTTGAGGTGTTTAATGCTATTCTGCATGCGCTATGCCGCAAGCCCCACCGAACCCGACACTGGAAGGATTCGACGAAGTCCTAAAGTCGCTCGTGCAGGAATTAAGTCCCAACGATTCGCGGGGCGAAGCTTGGATTCTTAGTTCCATCGCGGCGGCAGGAGTTAAACTTCGCACTCTGCAGTTCATTGTGGAGCACAGTTCGCTCGAAATTTCTCCCGCCCTGCTCGATATTGGCGCGCAAATCGGTTCGCTGGTAATTTACGCCGCGCGGTTGGGCATGCGTTCGTCGGCGGTGGACCTTCCTGATTTTTTTGAGAAGTTCGCCAAGGCGTCATTGAAATGCGGCGTGGACTACAGGCCGTGCGACATCACCACAAGTCCTCTGCCGTTTGCCGACCAATCTTTCGATTATGTCACTTATCTCGATGTGATCGAGCATCACCCTCATTCGCCGAAGCGCGTGCTGGAAGAAATTCGCCGCGTGCTGAAGCCCGGCGGGTGCGTCATCATTTCGACGCCGAATCAGGCTTCCATCTACAATCGAATCCGGCTTCTGACCGGTGGCAGCGTGGCCGACCCTTTTGATTATTTTTTTGAAAGCACGGCGCAGATGACGCCTTATCCGGGGCATCACCGTGAATACGTGAAGGCCGAATTGCAATCGGCGCTGGCCGCCTGCGAGCTTCGCGTTCTCGAATGCCAGGTGATCGATGAGGATTTCCGGCCGGCGCTCATGCACATGAGACGCGAGCGAAATGGCAGCTTTTTTCCGCGATTGTGGCGCCATCGGAAGGACGTTGGGCCCGCCGCGCTGGGCCAAATTTGGTCTCTCCTGGGATTGCCTTTCGGCCGTGTGCTGTGGGCTATCGCCGAAAAAGAGCGATAAATTTTCCTGCGGCCGGTTTACAACGCACAGGCCCGAACGCGCATAGCCCGGCAGAACGAAGATTTCAGGCGGCGTATCAGGCCCCGCGCTTCGATTCCTTAATGAAAGAGAGCACGTTGGATACGCATTCGTCGGGCTTGATGACGGCGACGTGATAGGCGTCGCTCGGAAGCACCAGAAGGCGCGAGTTGGCAATCTTCTGCTGGTAGCGCAGGACGGTCTCGACGGATTGCAACGCGCTGCGGTCAGATGTGATCACCAGCGTTGGGGCGGCGATGCGCGGCAAGACGCTTTCCATATCGAGCGCCGCTTCGACTTTCGCGATGCCTGCTCTGGTTTGCGGCTTCGTGGAACCCATCATCGTGTCCCAATATTCAACCAGTTCTTTCGGCGCCGATGTGCCGAGCCTTCTTTGCTGGGAAGTGGAGGACGGGGCGGAGAACCCAATTCCTGCGGCCACGCGGGTCACCGGGCCGCTGACGATAGTGAGCGTGCGTGTTCGCTGCGGATAATCCGCGGCAAACTGCATCCCAATCGCGCCTCCTGTTTTGGCGCCGATGATGTGCGCCGATTCCACGCCGAGCCGGTCGAGAAGATGCGCCAGCGTGGTTGCGAGGCTGGGCATGGACCATTCAAAATTTTGTGGGATCGGGGAATTGCCAAATCCAGGCAAGTCCGGGCGAAGGAGGCGAAACTCCTGAGCCATTCGCGGGATCCATCCGAACCAGGAAACGCTCGATTCGTCGTTGCCGTGGATGAGCAGGGCGGTCTCGGGCTTCGCCCAGGGCGCGCCGAGCCAGTCGTCCCGGTAGAACAGCTCATTACCCGATGCGGCCGGCGCGGCCGCCTGCGGATTGCCGGCGCTTCTTTCCGGCTCGCTTTTCGCGGAAGCCCCCACGGCGCCAAATTCCGTAGCCAAAGCCGAGATCCCCAGCGCTCCCGCCGTTCCCGCGCTCATGTGCAGCAAACCACGCCTTGAAACTTTGGCCATGTTTGTTTCACCCCTCGGTGGACTTATCGGCAGAAATCTTCGTTTGCAAATATACGGCGATTGCAAGGTTTGAATCCTGAGCGTGAAGCCCGGACCTAGATTTGCCCTCGACACGAGGGAAATGTACGCCGATCGGGTCCCAAAATCCAGTGACGCTCGAATTCGCGCAGTGGAACTTTCCTGCGCGCGCGGATAGAATAATCGGATGCGTGTGCGTGTGCTGTTCTTCGGGCGGCTGAAAGACATCGTGGGGAAGGCGGAGGAGCAGGCGGAGGTGTCGGAAGGCGCGCGCGTTGAGGACTTGTTCGAGCGCTACGGCAGAAATTTTCCCGAACTTTCCAAGTTCCGCGAATCGGTCGCCGCGTCGGTGAATCAGGAATTCGCGGAGTGGCGCGCCCCGCTCGCTGCGGGCGACGAAGTTGCGTTTCTTCCTCCGGTCAGCGGCGGCGCGATTCCCGCCGACGCCGCGGTCGAGGAAAATTTGTGCGCCCTGGTCCGAACGCCGATCGAGACTCCGGAAATTGTAGCGCAACTGAAGGCCCCGTCCGACGGCGCCGTGGTGGTGTTTGAAGGCATCGTGCGCAATCATTCCGCGGGCCGCTCGACGCTGTACCTGGAGTATGAGGCCTACGAAGCCATGGCCATCGCCAAAATGCGCGAAATTGGCGCGCAAATGCGGGAGAAATTCGCGATCCGGCGTTTTGCCATGATTCACCGCCTGGGCCGGCTGGAAATCGGCGAGACCTCGGTCATGATCGCCGTGTGCTCGGCGCACCGCGCCGCCGCCTTCGATGCCTGCCGCTTCGGCATTGACACCCTGAAGCGCAGCGTGCCCATCTGGAAGAAGGAATTCTTCCGCGACGGCGCGGTCTGGGCCGAAGGAGAAATCCCTTCCGCCTGAGCAATCCTTTTCGCGGGCGCAGGAATCGAATCTCTGTGCCGATTCTTTCGTTACCCAGCTTATTCCGTCACAAATCTTTAGCGACATTGGCGGGGTGTCGCAGCGGCTGCCTCCGTGCCACAATTGCGCTCGGATCCTCGTGTGCTCTTTTGGCGCTGCTTGCAACGGCGGCGCTTAGGCCTGTCGCGGCGCGCGACGGGGATGAGCAGGACCAGCGCGGGCGCATTCGCTCCGAGGTCACTCTGGTCGGCGTGCTGGCCAGTGTGCTGGACAAGAACGGGCGCCCGGCGCTCGGCCTTACAGCGGACCAGTTTGAGGTGTACGAGGAAGGGGCCAAACAAAAGATTGAGGTGTTTGAGCCGGAAACGCAGCAGCCTCTGGACCTGGCCCTGATGATTGATTCGAGCCTGAGCGAAATCAAGGAACTGGAATTTGAGGAAGATGCGGCTTCTCGATTCATTCAGAAGCTGGTGCGCCCCGCCGATCGCCTGTCGGTTTACGAATTTGCCGACGCGGTAACGCAGCTCGCGCCGTTTTCCTCGAATGTTCCCTCGTTGCAAGCGGCGCTGCGGCGCATCGTTCCGGGCGACGGCACGGCCCTGTATGACGCGATCTTTCTGGGCTCGCAGGGGCTGACGAAAAACCCTGCGGGCCGGCGGCGGGCGATCGTGCTGGTCACCGACGCCGGGGAGACGACCAGCCGCGCCGACTTTGAAACCGCGCGACGCGCCGCGCTGCGCGCCGATTCGCTCCTATACACCATCGTGGTGCGGGCGGTGAAGAACGAGGGCGGGCGCAATACGGCCGGCGAACACGCGCTCGAAACGATTGCCGACTCGACCGGAGGCGCGACTTATTTCCCGGACACCCTCGGACAACTCGGCGATATGTTCGACCTCATCGACCGGGAACTTCGCACGCAGTACCGCATCGCCTACTATCCCGATCCGCGGCCGCCTGCGGGCACGTTCCGGACGCTCGAAGTCCGCGTGAAATGCGAATGCAAGGTGCGAAGCAGGAAGGCGTATTATTCGGGGGGGCGGCTGGAGTGAGAAGGACGTGATTCGTGACTCGTGATTTGTGATTCGTGACTTGTGATTCGTGGAACGTGCGGACCAACTCCCGAAGGTCCAGATCCAAGGTGATTTGAAATCATAGAATCTCAAATTTCAGATTTGAAACCCAACACCTAACACCTAGCACTCAACACCCAACATGCAACACCCAACACCCAACACCTAATTCCTAAAACCTGTCACGTACGACCTGCCAGCTGCTAGCTTGCACATAAAACCACGCCTATTTAACTGGCGCAAACTCTGGCATGATTTGGAGTGAGGATCGAGAATTCGCATGAATTCATTTTTGGATGTGGCTATCGAGACGGCGCGGGAGGCGGGAGCGATACTGCTTACGGAATTCGACCGGCCGGTCAAGATCAGCTACAAGGGGGAAGTTGATATTGTCACGCAGGCCGACCGGCGGTCCGAACAGGCCATTGTGGCGCGACTGCGGACGCATTTTCCGAAACATGCGATTGTGGCCGAGGAGGGAGGGGGGACGGAAAGCGAATCTCCTTTCCGCTGGCACGTCGATCCACTCGACGGCACGACCAATTTTGCTCATGGCTACCCGTGTTTCGCGGTTTCCCTTGGCCTTGAGGAGGCGGGGGAGCTGCTCGCGGGCGTAATTTTCCAGCCGGTGAGCGGGGAGCTTTTCACGGCGGTCAAAGGAGAAGGGGCCTACCTGAACCAAAAGAAAATCGAGGTGTCCCGGATTGAAAAGCTGGCGACGAGCCTTTTGTCCACGGGATTTCCCAGCGTCAAGCGCACGCAGAACCCGAACATCCGCTACTACTGGGATTTCACCTTGCGCTCGCACGGCGTGCGCCGCGACGGTTCGGCCGCCATGGACCTCGCAGCCGTGGCCTGCGGCCGGTTCGAAGGCTTCTGGGAATTTGGCCTGCACACCTGGGACACTGCCGCGGGCGTTTTGCTGGTGCGCGAGGCCGGCGGCACGGTGACGCAGTTCGATGGGCAGCCGTACAGGCTCGGAGACAGGGAGCTATTGGCATCCAACGGGCGAGTGCACGAGGAAATGAAGGAAGTCGCGGCGAGTATCGCGGAACGCGCGGCGTCGCAGACCCCGCTTCCGTAACTGATCCATAATTTCCGTGCGGCCTGGGACGCTTCCATTCGGCCATTTCCATTTTGTGCACGTGCCTGTAAAACGTTGCATTGACGCAGTTTCCACCTGGTGATAGGCTCACGGAAGTTGCTTCGTATTTACTGAGGGATGATGGGGAGCAGTCTTACTTTTCCGGTTCCAGGGAGCTCGGGCGCCGGCGACAAATTGTCGCGCTGGATTGGCCGATGGCGTCGCGGCGGGATCGAGCAATATTCCACGGGCGCAGCTCTGGAAACCTCCGAGCGCTGGCGTCCCGGCGAGCGGTTCACGGTCAACGAGGAGCGCATCTGGCTGGATCGCCTACCCACCACGTTCCACGGCTTGCGCGTGGTGCAAATTTCCGACATTCATCACGGGCTTTTCCTTCCAAAAGAATGGCTTTCCGAAGCGGTGCGCCAGGCGAACCGCCTGAATCCTGACATCATCGCCCTCACCGGAGACTTCGTCACATATTCCCGCCGGAATATCGGACCGGCGGCGGAGCTGCTTGGCCGCCTTCGCGCGCGTTACGGGGTGTACGCGGTGCTGGGCAACCACGATTTCCGCGTGGATCCCGATGCCATCACACTGGCGTTGCGCCGCGAGCGCATAGATGTCTTGCGTAACCGGCACGTTACGCTGCGGTTTGGCAGGGAGTGCGTGTACCTGGCTGGAGTTGACGATTACGGGTACGGAGCGGATTTGCGGCGGGCCATGCGCGGAGTTCCGCGCGACGCAGCCACGATTCTGCTGGCGCACAATCCGCGGGTGATCCATCTTGCATCACGGCATGGCGTGAGCCTGGTTCTTTCCGGGCACACCCACGGCGGGCAAGTGAACCTGCCCCTTCTTGGCACCGTGTACGGGCGCTCGCCGGAGCGTCTGCGGTACAAGATCGGCTGGGACAGAATGGGACTGACGCAAATCTACGTAAGCCGCGGCATCGGCACGATTGTCCTGCCGTGGAGACTCCGCTGCCCGGCGGAGATCACGCACCTCGAGTTGCTCCAGGGCGCCTCCGGCGTTTCCCGCTCGGCAGCGGCCGATTGATCCCCCAAGCGCATGCGCGCCGTTGACCTGATCCGCCGCAAACGGGACTCTGGCGAACTGACCTCCGAGGAAATCCAACAGCTCATTGCCTCGTACACACGGGGCGATATTCCCGATTACCAGATGTCGGCCTGGCTTATGGCAGTCGTGCTGCGCGGCATGAGCCGGCCTGAGATTGCCGCACTCACCGAAGCGATGCTGCACTCGGGGCGCGTCCTGGACTTTTCCGACCTGGCCGCGCGCAAGGTGGACAAGCATTCCACGGGCGGCGTGGGCGACAAAACTTCCCTGGTCATTGCTCCAATCGTGGCGGCAGGCGGGTTGAAAGTGCCCATGATCAGCGGGCGCGGACTGGGGCATAGCGGCGGCACACTCGACAAGCTGGAATCCATTCCCGGATTTAATGTGAATCTGACGCTGGCCGAATTCCGGCATGTCCTCGAGACTTGCGGGTGCGCCCTGATCGGGCAAACGGCCGAAATTGCGCCCGCTGACAAGAAAATCTATGCCTTGCGTGATGTGACCGGGACGGTCGAAAGCCCCGCGCTGATCTGCGCTTCCATCATGAGCAAGAAATTGGCCGAGGGAATTGACGCGCTGGTGCTCGATGTGAAGACCGGTTCGGGAGCCTTCATGAAAAAAATCGAGGACGCGGAGAATCTGGCCGGATTGCTGGTCGAGACAGGGAAGCGCATGGGGAAAAAAGTGGTCGCGCTCTTGACCGACATGAATCAACCGCTTGGGCGCAAGGCCGGGAATGCCATGGAAGTCGCCGAGTCGATCGAGGTGCTGGCCGGCGGCGGCTCGGCGGATCTGCGCGAGCTCTGCCTGGAGCTTGCGGCTTGGATGTTTTTGCTTGGCGAACGCGTGAAGACGCTGGAGGAAGGGAAGAAACTCGCCGCGGACCTCATTGCCTCCGGCCAGGCGCGCGAAAAATTCCGGGAAATCGTGAGGCTGCAGGGCGGGGATGTGGGAGTCGTGGACGATCCGCGGCGCCTGGCACGCGCGCGGCAGACTCTCGATGTAGCCAGCCCCGCCGGCGGATACGTTGCATCCATCCAATGCGAACAGCTCGGCGTGGCTGGCGTGGTGCTGGGCGGCGGGCGGGAAAAGAAGGAAGACCAGATCGACCCGGCCGTAGGCCTCGAGTTTCACAAGCGCATCGGCGACGCGGTGGAGCGCGACGAGCCCGTGTGCACGCTGCACTACAATTCCGACGCCCGGCTCGCCGAAGCGCGGCGCCTCGCCGAAACCGCGTATCGCATCGAGCCCGAAAAACCGAAATCCCTTCCTCCGCTCGTTTATCGAGTGATCGGCGCATAACTGGGATTCGGGAGGGAATGGAATTGTCCGGCATTCATTCTCGCCCGTGACGTCAATGGTGCAAAATGGTGTGATATGGTGTAAACTTGCATCATGACGACTGCCGAGAAGCCCATCCGTCAAAGCGTGTCACTTCCCGCCCGCCTTGCCCGGCGCGTGCGATCGCTGGCGAAGAATCGCAAGACCAGCACGAACCATGTCCTGGTGGAATTGATCGAAACAGGAATCGAGTCGAAAGAAGCGGAAAAGTCGAGATTTTTCGAACTAGCCGACCGGCTCAGCGCAACATCCGACCCCTCCGAACGGAAGCGGATCAAGGAACTACTCGCCCGTATGACCTTTGGCGAGTGAATGCCGAAGATTCAGTGGACGGACTTGCCGCCTGCCTTGCACCATCACCTTTTTGAAAGACTGGCCGAACGGAAGATTACCGTCGACGACCTGTATCAACTAAAGGTATGGCGTGAATCGGAGCCTGCCGCTCCCGAGGGCGCCTGGTATAAGGATTTCGGATCATTCAAAATCTGCGGCGAAGGAAAATATCCGAAGACTTTCTTGCTTCGCGGACAACTTGCACGTGGCGAGAAGCTATGAACCACGGGGTTAGTTCCAAGGCCGCTCCCCGCGCTTCGATCGCGGCTTACTATCCCTATTCGTTGTCCATTCTTTCGGTCCTAAGTAGTTTGTGAATCCCGCACAACATGATTTCCACATCCCGAGTCGTTCTTCGGCGTGCTAATGTGACGGGCAATTCCGGAACGGTAAATGCAGTGTCCGCCGGGGCTGAGGTAGTTTCAACTGGCGGGGCCTGAAAGTATGCGCCAGAAACCCACAGACTGAAGTCTGTGCTACTGGAACCGGAATGCGAGGTGGCGTCGAATGGGCCGATTCACGGGCGTGCTGGGGTTGGCGACGATGCTTGGGCTGGCCTATTTGTTTTCGACCAACCGGGGCGCGATCAAGCTGAAGATGGTGATTTGGGGACTCGGGTTGCAGATCGGCTTCGCGTTTCTGGTGTTCTATTGGACGTTCGGACAGATGCTTTTTTCCCGCGCCGGGGACGCCGTGAACAAGTTGCTGGACTACGCCTTTGCAGGATCGGAATTTGTATTTGGCGAGCTGGGGAAGCAGCAATCCTCGATTGGATTCGTCTTCGCGTTTCAGGTTTTGCCGGCCATTATATTCATCGCGTCGCTGTTTGCGCTGTTGTACTACCTCGGCGTGATGCAGGTGGTGATTCGCGCGGCGGCGCGGGTGATGCAGTGGGTCATGGGGGCGAGCGGCGCGGAGTCCCTCAACGTCGCGGCGAGCATTTTCATGGGACAAACCGAAGCGCCGCTCACGATCCGGCCGTTTCTGCCGGACTTAACGCGATCCGAGTTAATGACGATCATGACCAGCGGGATGGCGCACGTTTCGGGCGGGATCATGGTGGCCTATATCGCGTTCGGAGTGGAAGCGCGGCACTTGCTGACGGCGGTGATCATGACGGCGCCAGGAACGCTGCTCGTTTCCAAGATGCTGGTTCCGGAGACGGAGCAGCCGAAAACCATGGGCGTCGTGAATATGGAACACGTCGAGCACGACTCGAACTTTCTTGCAGCCATCGCGCGCGGAACCGGCGAAGGTCTGAACATGGCCATCAATGTGGGGGCGATGCTGATCGCGTTCCTGGCGCTGATCGCGCTCGCCAACGGCATCTTGGGAGGAATTCACGGCTGGTTGGGCGGGCACGGCATCCTGTGGTTTCCGGGGAGCCTGCAGCAAATCTTCGGGTGGGTCTTTGCACCGGTTGCGTTCATTATCGGAGTGCCGTGGCATGATTGCGTGCAAATTGGAAATCTGTTGGGCGTGCGGATGGTGCTCAATGAACTGGTCGCTTTTTCGTACCTCGGTCCGATGAAAGGGGCCCTGGATCCGCGGTCGTTTACGATCGCGACGTTCGCGCTCTGCGGATTTGCGAACTTTAGCTCGATAGGAATTCAAATCGGCGGCATCGGGGCGCTGGCGCCGAATCTGAAATCGCAGCTGGCGAAATTCGGCATTCGCGCGATGCTCGCAGGGACCATGGCGAATCTCATGTCGGCCTCGATTGTGGGGATGTTTTTGAAATGAGCGCATCCGGAGCGGCGAAAACGAAACCGAGCCAGGAGTTCGCGCACGCCGAGAGCGCGGCGAAATTTATCCTGGGGAAAACAAAACTGCGTCCCCGGATTGGCCTGGTGCTCGGCAGCGGTTTGGGCGCATTCGCGAACGAAATAGCGGGCGCGGCGCGCATCGACTACAAGAACATTCCTCATTTTCCCAGATCGACCGCCATCGGACACGCCGGGCGCATGGTTATCGGCAAGGTAGCGGACGTGCCGGTAGCCATCATGCAGGGCCGCGTGCATTTCTACGAAGGCTACTCGCAGCGCGAAGTGATTTTCCCGATGCGCGTGATGGCGCGCATGGGAATCCGCGCCGTGTTGCTCACCAACGCCGCGGGGGGAATCAATACGAATTTCAAGCAAGGATGTCTCGTCGTTTTGCACGACCACATCAATCTTCAGGGCACGAATCCGCTGATCGGGCCAAACGACGAGCATTTCGGCGACCGCTTTCCCGACATGACGCAAGTGTACTGGAAGCCGTACCAGGCGGCGGCGCTGCAGGAAGGGAAACGGCTGGGCACCGAAATTGCCGAGGGCATTTACGCGGCGCTCACCGGGCCGAGCTACGAAACGCCGGCGGAAATCCGCTACTTGCGCGCGATCGGCGCGGACCTCGTGGGCATGTCCACCGTGCCGGAAGTGATTGCCGCCGCGCAGCTGGGAATTCGCGTGCTGGGAATTTCCTGCGTGACCAACATGGCTGCGGGAATTCTCGATCAGCCCATTACGACAGAGGAAGTCATGGAAACCGGCGAGCGCGTGAAGGCGGATTTTGTGGCCCTGCTGCGCGCCGTGATTCCGCGCATGAATAAGGACCTGCCATGAGCGAACAAGACGCCGGCCAGGACGCGCGCTTTGATGCCTTGATCGCCGCGGCGCGCGCCGCGCGCGAGCACGCGCATGCGCCCTACTCCAATTTCCGCGTGGGCGCGGCGGTGCGCGCGAAATCCGGAAGAATTTTCAGCGGCTGCAACGTGGAGAACGCCACCTATGGATTGACGCTGTGCGCCGAGCGGGTCGCGGTCTTCAAGGCGATTTCCGAAGGCGAGCGCGGATTCGACGCCGTCGCCGTGGTCGCGGATACGGATACGCTCACGCCGCCCTGCGGGTCGTGCCGCCAGATCCTGTGGGAATTCTGCGGCGACGCGGGGGTGGTCCTCGCGAACCTGCATGGCAAGGTGGAACGCTATCGCATGTCGGCGCTTTTGCCGAAACCGTTCGATGATTCGTTCCTGTGAGTCGTGATTCGTGATTTGTGAAGAGTCCTGGTTGATGGTTCGGAATCGAATGTGGATCAATCCCTAACCTGGTCAATTTATTCTGAAATTGATTATTACGAATTCCGCCGGGTGCCTGGTCGAATGCGGATCACAGTTCACGAATCACAATTCACGACTCACTTCTTTCTACGATCCGCGCTCCGCGCTGCGCTGGCGCTGAAGGCGCATGGCGGCGGTGCGCAGCGTATCGGCGACGTTCTTGTTTGTGGTCAGGAATTTGATCTCTTGCGGCCTCATGTGCGGGAGCAGATGGAGGGTCACCTCCAACGGGGTTTTGGGATTGAACATCAGCGCCCGAAGAATGGTGTAGTTCTTGCGATACTTGCGGTTGCCGGCGATCAGGCGAAGGGTTTCGTCGGTCAGGCTGGCCATGTTCGCGAAGGCTTCCACTTCCTGCTCGCTTAGCTGCGGTGATTGGAGGACGGCGCGCTGCACTACCTTGCAGGGGTCGCGGATCAGCAGGAGGCGCTCCCCGCGGCCGCCCTTGAGCGCGAGCTGCACGCGTTCCACGACACGGAGGCGCGCCAATTTTTGCAGCAGCGTTTCGCGTTTGGCTTGGTCCGGCTCGGCTGCTTCCGTGGCCTCGATGAACGCCTCGACGGGCTCCGGTTCGGTCCGCTGCAACTCCAGCAGCATTAAGCGCTGATCTGCGTTAATGACTTCGCAGGCGATAAGTGCGACGACCAGAGTCGGGGAAGTGCTCAGCCGGTCGAGGTCCTCGAACAGCTCTTGAATGGCAGAGGCGGAGAGAAAACGGATGACCGGGCGAAGAATTTCGATGGGGCAGGTGGAATTTTGGGCCAGCGCGTCGGCCACTCCGGGTCTGCGAGGAAACTCGGCGGCGCAGTAGGCGAACATTTCCGGGGCGCCACCCGGCCGGGCGAGCGCGGTGAGCACATTCTTCAGCGGCTGAGTCCCCAGCACCCCCGCGGCCTTCTCGCGGACCGCGGCATCGGAATCGGCGGCAAGAATGCAAAGTGTCTCCACGCGGTCTTCAGGCGTGAGAGCAGCCGCCTCGCTGCAAATGGCCAGCTTGCGTTCCTGGGCCGTGCGGCCCGAGCGAATTTCTTCCAGCAACGCGGCGCTAATTTCCGCCTCCTGAGGCTCCCTTCAGAGCATCTCGCGTGAGCGTGACTTTGACCGCATGGCCCGCGGGGCCAATGGGAGCAAGAGTCTTTCCGTTCAACTCCAGGTGCAGCACGCCCGCATCTTTAGTGGAGACCTGGAAATCGTCCGTGGCCGAGAAGAAGTGATTTTCGCCGGGCTTCATGGTCCCGTCATAAACCATATCTTTATCGGCCTTCACAGTGACCTTGGTTCTCTTGGCCGCCACGATCTTTAGTTCAAAACGATCATTCGCGGGCGAAATCGGCACAGCGGCGGGCGCGGAATCGGCGGCCGCGGCTGGGACGGTGGATGTTGCATCCTGGGCGTCTTCGGCCGAGGCGGCACTGTTTGGAAAAGCAGGCTCGGCTGAAGTTTGCTGCGGCGCGCCAGTGGACGCGGGAGAGGAAGCGGCACTCACCGTGACGGACTGCGCCTCCCGTTTTGCGGCTCGCCATGCCAGGAAGCGCCGTGTCCCGAACCAGCCTCCAGCCAGCAGCAAAAGGAGGATGACGACGGAGGCGATCCAAGCCAGCCAGGGTTGCTCCGGCGTAACCACGGGAGGGCTGCCTGTCCACACAGGAACGGTCTGGCGGTCGCCCACAGCCGAGGTATATTCGGCAACAATGTTTTCCTCATCCAGCCCGAGATACCGCGCCACGGCTCGCACGAATCCTCGATTGAAAACGCCGCCGGGGAGCTGATCCCACTGCTCACCTTCGATGGCCCGCAGGAAGCGCGTGGCAATGCGCGTGGCGGCGGAAATTTCCTCCAGAGTAACGCCCCGCATTTCCCGTTCGCGTCTTAGACTCTCGCCAAAAGTACCGGTGGCCATTGTTCTGTAACGGTCCGTCAGTCTCAGCGAATATAGGCGGGCGGGAAAGGAGTGTCAATCCAATGGGAAATCCAAAGTGATCTCGTAAATAACTAGTGGCGGTATATTGGGCTTGAAAACGCGGCCGTGCGATCGTTTGGGTGGCGCGCAGAATGCCAGTTCGGTTGTGGCCTATTTGGCCCCGCCATCAGGCGGGCGCAAAAAGAACGCGCCAATTTTTTGAGATCACTTGAATCCACCGAAGGAGAAAGGCTTCTGGGCCCTGCAGGGCGCACGAAGACCGATGGAATGAGGAGCCCAGTGCGGCGCCCTACGCCAATATGTGGCAGCGCATCGGGAGCCTGAAGATGTCGCGATGTTCCGTTGAACCTCGGCAGGCTCACGCGGTAAGTCTTTTGGATTCAGCTCCGCCAGCGAGCATCTGTGATAGCTTTCAGGCTGGCGGCATCGGTTCTGGGCGCTCGTCACTTTCGAGCAACAAACTACGAAGTCGGCGTTGCACAGATTGACAAGAGCTGACTATAATTTCTAGTGCCCCAACACCTTCCATGGATTGGAGGGTGACCCGCGATAGATTCAGGCACTAAGGTTTCCAGTGAACACGACTGAGAATTTTTCTGGCACCGACCGGCGACGCAACACGGCAGTCCGCGGGGAACAACGCGAGGCGGGCGAAATCGCCATATTCCACGAGCTGGGCAAGGCGCTTACATCCTCCCTGCAACTCGATCAGGTACTTCGCACCATCATGGAAAAAATCGACGAATTTCTGCGCCCGGATACCTGGTCGCTTCTCCTGGTCGATGAAGTCAAGCAAGATCTTTATTTCGAGCTGGCGGTGGGCAAGGGAGCGCAAGCGCTGAAGGACGTGCGAATTAAAATGGGGCAGGGAATCGCCGGCTGGGTGGCGCAAAACGACGAAGCCGTGATCGTTCCGGACGTGAGCAAGGACACGCGATTTTTCGCCAAGGTCGATGAAAAAACAAAAATGGAGACGCGCTCGATCGTCGCCGTGCCGGTGCGATACCGCGACCATTGCCTCGGCGTTATCGAACTGATTAATTGCGTCGAGAGGCAAGGCTTCATGGAGCGCGATCTGGCGCTGCTTGAGGCTCTGGCGGACTTCGCAGCCATCGCTCTGGAAAACGCGCGGCACGTGAAGCGCATCCATGAGCTGACCATCACCGACGACTGCACCAGCCTGTACAACGCGCGGCATATGGATTTCATTCTGGAAACGGAAATTTACCGTTCGCAGCGCTACGGCTACGAATTCTCCGTGGTGTTCATTGATCTCGATCACTTCAAGGGCATCAACGATACGTTCGGGCACCTGATCGGATCCAAACTTCTCGCCGAAGTGGGGCAAATCGTGAAGGGCGCCTGCCGCAGGATTGATTTCGCGTTCCGTTATGGCGGCGATGAATTTGTGATCGTGCTGCCGCAAGCTTCCAAGGAAAACGCGTTCGTCGTCGCCCGGCGCTTGCACAAATTGATCGGAGAGACGAAGTGGCTGATCGCCGAAGGGCTGGACATCCACTTCACGGCAAGCATCGGCGTGGCGTCGTACCCGTCGGACGCCAAGACCAAGGTGGAATTGCTGCACCTGGCCGATGAAGCCATGTACGCGATCAAGAACACGACGCGCAACGGCGTGGCTGCGGCAAAAATCGGCGTCCTGCCGGCCACATAAAATCATTCCGCGGCGCGATTTCCACAGAAGCGTGAAGGCCTTCCTCCCGCATCTTCTTGATTCACCTGCTATGCCATGCTAGTCTCAGCGCACCCGGTGGCACGCCGCAGCGCGAATGGAGTGGATGTCCCGGACAAGCCGAGACGAGGAGCGCATGTCCAACGAAGCATTGGGGATGATTGAGACCAAGGGCCTGGTCGCTTCCATTGAAGCCGCGGACGCCATGGTGAAGGCCGCCAACGTCATCCTCATCGGCAAAGAATATATCGGCTCGGGATATGTCACGGTGATGGTGCGGGGAGACGTGGGAGCGGTGAAAGCGGCGACGGATGCCGGAGCGGCGGCCGCGCGACGCGTGGGTGAACTTGTTTCCGTGCACGTGATACCGCGCCCGCACGAGCATGTCGAAAAGATTTTGCCCGGAGGCGGGGCCCCGCCCGGATTGAAAAAGTAGAGGACGCAGGTTTGATTTGCATCGAGCAGCCCTGATTTTGCTGTAGCCCGCGTCTTTAGACGCGGGGATTTTCCGGCCTTCCGCAATGCAAATCCTCGCCTCTAAAGAGGCGAACTACGGCAACGACGTTTGTAGGAGAAGGTAAAGCGTTTTGAGCCTGCGCGATCGCGACCTCGTCTCCATTCAAGAAGCCCGCGAACTGGCGGCCCGAGCCGCCGCCGCACAAAAGAAATTCGCCGCATTTTCCCAGGAACAAGTCGACGCCATCGTGGAAGCCTGCGCGAAAGCGGCCGCGGAAAACGCGGAGCCGCTGGCGCGCACGGCCGTGGAAGAAACGGGATTCGGAAACGTCCCCGATAAAATCGTGAAGAACACGCTCGCCGCGGTGGAAGTACCGCGCGCGATTCGCGGCATGCGCACGGTCGGGATTCTGCGCGAGGACCGCGAAAAAGCGGTTGTCGAAACGGCGTCGCCCGTCGGCGTGGTCGCGGCGGTGATTCCTTCCACGAATCCAACTTCAACGGCCATTTACAAAACACTGATTTCCATCAAAGCTCAGAATGCCATTGTGCTCAGCCCGCATCCCTCCGCGATCAAGTGCATTTGCCAGGCGGCCGCGCTGCTCGATCGCGCCGCGCTCACCGCGGGCGCGCCGGAGGGCCTCATCCAGTGCATGCAGCACTCCACGCTTGAGGGCACACGCGAGTTGATGCGGCGGCCCGAGGTCGGCGTGATTCTGGCGACGGGCGGCACGGGCCTGGTGCGCGCTGCGTACGGCTCGGGCAAGCCCGCCTATGGCGTCGGCCCGGGCAACGTGCCAGCGTTCATCGAACGAACCGCTGACGTGCGCAAAGCCGTCGCGGACATCCTCGCGGGAAAAACATTTGATTACGGAACGATTTGTTCTTCCGAGCAGGCCGTCGTCGTCGAAGAAGCGGTGCGCGAACGCGCGCTCGAGGAATGCCGGCAGCAGGGCGCGTATTTTCTTTCTCCGCAAGAAATGGAAAAAGTCGCGCGGCTGGTATTTCTGCCGGGGTCGCGCACGCCGAATACAAAAATTGTGGGCCGCGCGGCGACCGTGATTGCCGAAATGGCGGGCATAAAGGCGCCGCCCGCGACTCGCGTGCTGATCGCGCGCCTTGCTCTCGAACAAGTGGGGCGTGAATTCCCCCTCTCGGCGGAAAAATTGTCGCCGATCCTGGCGTTTTATGCCGTGGAGAACCTCGCAGCGGGAATCGCGCTATGCCGCCGTCTGCTGGAATTCGGCGGGCTTGGGCACACCTGCGCGATTCATTCGCAGAACCGCTCGGCAATTCTGGAATTCGGCGAAGCCGTGCCCGCGTTTCGAGTGGTCGTGAACAGCGCGGCGGTGCACGGCTCGATCGGCTATTCGACGAACCTCTTTCCTGCGATGACGCTCGGCTGCGGCGCGCCCGGCGGGAACATCACTTCGGACAATATCGGCCCTCAACATTTGATGAACGTGAAGCGCATCGCGTGGGAATCGCGCGGCGTCGAGCACCGCACCGTCCCCGCGGACCAACGCATGGCGGGCGCCGCAATTTCGCCCGAGCCGGAAGCGGTCCAGGAAGAAGCGAGCGTGCCGGCGGCGCCGGAAACTGCGCCGAGCGCGCTGACGTCTTTACCTGCTGCGAAGGCTGAGGAAAAGAAGCCGGCCGCGGCCGCGCCCGGGGGATCAACCGGCGGCGTGGATCGCGCGGCGATTGCGCGCGTGGTTGAGAAAGTTCTTGCGGCGCAAGGGATCGCCCGCGGGAGCGGCGCGCCAAAAGCCATGCCTGGCCCTGCGCCCGTTCCCGCTCACGCTGCGAAAGAATCGCTCAGCCCGTCGTCCATCGCCGCCGAAATCGCGGACCGCTTTTTTGGTTCGTCCGCAAATTCCAAGCCTCAGGTTGCGATTACTTCCGCCGCAACGACTTCGGCCACCTCCGAAACTGCGCAAGCTCCTATTCCTGCCAATCCGGCCACAGCCATAAGCAAAAAGCCTGGGCCTGCCGCAAAAACAGCAACCGAAATACAAGTCTTCGTCAGCGAAAACGATGTGCGACGCGCGATGACGCGCAGCGAAAAAATCTTCATTGGACGCAAGACCATCCTTACGCCCTCCGCGCGCGACCTGGGCCTGGAACATGAAGTGTTTGTGGAAACCGAGACCGGTTCAATCCGCTAACTCGTAGTGTCGCTAGAGATCTTCGGGTTTGAGGCCAGTGTGTTTGGCGATACGGCGGAGCATGTTGGGGCCAATCTCCACGTCATCGTGAAAAGCCCAGGTGTAGCTACTACTCTTGTTCGGGTGGACTAATTGAATGTGAGATGAGCCTTTGCGGCTGCCGGGTTTGGGCGCCCAACCGAGACGAAGCAACGCGCGATAAACTTTTCGTGCTCTCGTACTGGGCCAGTTGCTCAACGCGCACTTGCAAGTGAAACGCTGAATTCCCGGGTCGGAGATGACTTGGCGCGCTCAACCCGATCCGCAAGAACGCGCAGGGCCAGAGCTCTCACTGATCGCACTGCCTCTTGCTTGGTCTTGCCATAGACCATCACGCCGGGAAGGTTGGCGATCTCGGCGATCCATCGACCGTCAACTTCCCGCTCGATCTCGATTTGGAACCGGTAGGACATTTTCACTGTGTTTCACCGCTATGATTATACCTCGCCGGCTTGGCCTTTTGATGCCAATAAGCCAGCGAATGACAAATTAGGAAAGTGGCTGAGGATAATTCAGGAGTTTCCGACACGGAGACACGGACGCTATTTTCGCTGGCTTCTCACTTAATGATATCGTACACGTAGGAAAGCGGTACAAAACAAGGACGAAAAAGGAAAAATCGAGATGCGAAAATATTCGATTGCGGCAATCGCCGTGTCATGTGTTTTTTTACTCTCGCAACGAGCGGTGGCGCAGACCGCCGAAGTGCGCGTGCTGGCCTCGAACGGCATCAAAGCCGTGGTGGAAGATCTGCGCCCGCAAAGCGAGCGCGCGATCGGGCACACGATCTCGGCGGAATACCGTCCCACCGCCGCTTTGAAGCAGGAAATTGACGCGGGCGAACCCTTCGACGTGGTGATCGTGACCGTGGAAAGCATCGCCCAAATGAGCAAGGAAGGGAAAACGACGGGCGGAGAGGGCACGCCCATCAGCCGCGTGGGCGTAGGCATCGGCATTCGCAAGGGGGCGCCGAGGCCGGACATCAGCACTCCCGAGGCGATCAAGCGCGCGCTGCTTGGCGCCAAGGCCATCGCCTACGGCCCCACCGGGGCGAGCACGCCTTACATCACGCGCATGCTGGACACGCTGGGGATCGCGGACACCATGAAAGCCAAGACCCTGTTGTTTGATACCTCCGACGGAACGAATGCCGCCGTTGCCGAAGGGAAAGCGGATTTTGGCATCACGCTCGTCAGCGAAATTCTTCCCGTGAAAAGCCTCGAACTGCTGGGGCCGTTTCCCGACGAGTTTCAGGGCTACGTCCGCTTCTCCGCTGCTGTCAGTGCGAATGCAAAAAATCCCGCAACCGCGAGCGCGCTGATTAAATTTTTGGCCGGGCCGGACGCTCTGCCATCCATCAAAGCCAGAGGCATGCAAGCTCACTAGAGACCATCTCATAAAAGAAACGCCATCCAAACTGGATGGGCCGCCAGGGGCTAAAAGCCCTGTAGTCCTTTAAGTCTTGATGTCGCGGCTAAAGCCGCGACCCACAAAACTCATTTCTTAGATGACTTCTAGAAAGGCGGCCAACAATTCTGGAAGTTCATCGTAGCTCCGGCGTCTCGCCGGCGGTTTTCGGTTCTACACTAAAGTTGGGAAACTGCCGGCGGGATGCCGGCGCTACAAGAACCTAGCGCGTCGCAGCGTCGTTTGACATGGTAGAATTGGCGCAAGAGAGATCGAACTACAAACAGGTTCCCATGGTCGAAATTCAATTCTCGCGCGGACTGGCGGTCAGCGCTTCGCAAATCGCGAAGCGAAGAGGGAGACGATCCATGAATCGATTTTGGAGTGCGGTAGGACTGGTCATTTTTTGCGCCGCGTTTGCCTATGGCGCGACGGACGCGAACATTTCCGGCGTCGTGAAGGACCCCTCCGGCGCGCCATTTCGCGGCGCATTCGTGCGCGCCCAGAATGTGCAATCCAAAATTTCCGTGAACGTCCTGTCCGACAATCAGGGCCGCTACCGCATGCAAAATTTGCCGCCCGGCGAGTATCAAGTTCGCGTGACCGCCACGGGATACAAGGCCGATCCGCGCAGCGGCGTGAAACTCGCCGCAGGCGATTCCTCCTCGCTTGATTTCGCCCTGCAGCAGGGCACGGTGCGCTGGGCCGACCTTTCCCTGTATCAAGGCAAGACGCTGCTGCCTCCCGGAAAAGGCAAAGACATCCTGAACGGGAACTGCTTTGCGTGCCACGGATTCCAGACCCGCATGGCCGCGGTGAAACGCGACCATGACGGCTGGACGCAAGCGGTCAACTACATGCTCACCACGCGCCATGCGCGCCTGGGCAATCACATCAATGAGGAAGATGCCGCCATCCTCACGAATTATTTGAATGACGCGTTTGGTGCCGATGCCAAGCTCCCCAAATCTCCCGCCGACTTGCCCGCGTACAAAGCGACGTTGCGCCCCGTCAGCGATGACGCCTTGAAAATCACTTACGTCGAATACGACATGCCCGGGCCGAATCGCATGCCCTTCAGCGCCGCGCCGGACAAAGACGGCAAACTCTGGATTCCCGACATGGGTTCGGTGAATACGATCGGCTGGCTCGACCCCAAGTCTGGAGCGATCCAGGAATTTACCGCGCCCAACTCCTTCGCCGCAGGGATTCATTCCGCCGTTCCCGGCCCTGACGGCACCGTTTGGTTTTCCGAACAGGCTGCCAACAAAGTCGGCCGCTGGGATCCCAAAACGAAACTCATCACGGAATATCAAGACACGTACAAACCGGGGATGGAAGGGCTCGAAGACGGCGGGTCGAAGCACACCGTTCGGGTCGACTCGAAAGGGCGCGTGTGGGGAACGGCCGTGTTCAATAATCTGACGGTCTACGATCCCAAGAACAACGAGTTTTCTCATTTTGCGGACACGTTCTCGCCGTACGGCGTCGAGCTCGACAAAAGCGGCAATGTGTGGTTCGCGGAATTTTACCCGCAGGGAAAAATCGGCATGGTCGATGCGAATACTGGAAAGGTTACCAAATGGGATCCGCCGACCAAGGGCGGCTGGCCGCGGCGCATCGAAATTGACGAGGACGGCATAGTCTGGTTCGCGGAATATCGCAGCGGCAAAATCGGCCGGTTCGATCCGAAGACACATACGTTCAAGGAATTTGAATTGCCCGGACCAAGCGCGACTCCCTACGCGCTCGGGATCGACCGCGATCACAACATCTGGTATTCGTCCGACGAGATGGACGTCATCGGCCGCCTCAATCCAAAAACCGGCAAAGTGACTGAGTACCCCTACGCGCACTCCGAAAACATGATGAAAGAATTCTTCCTCGACGCCCAGGGCCGCATGTGGTACGGCTCGGCCCCGAATAATGAAGTGGGATATTTCTTTCCGTCGGGTTTGAATTGAGGCGCGTCGAATACTCGATGCGCTATCTTTGGATTTTCACTCCTCTCGTTTTGTGCTTGGCCGGTCCGGTTCTCTCCGGCGCGGTCTCCATCGATCCGAATTCATTTCATACCCATGCGAACTTTTCCGTGGGCACCGATGCGATGTCCTTAACGACCGCCGTGGCCACGATCGAGCCCAGGCTTGGCGCGCCGGGATATTCGTGGGTGCGAATTTATTTCTATTCTTTTCCGGTGGCTGAGGACGACATGGCGGGGATCGTGAAAGGCGACACCGCTTCGATGGACAAAAAGTGGAACAGCAAGGCGAGCAATCCGAAGGATTACAACGCTTCGCGCGCCGTCATCCAGCTTTCCGTGGATAAAAGTTTCATAGTCTGGCAGGTGGACATGTCTATTCCCGGGTATACTTGCACCATCGCGCCCTTTGAGCCGGATGTGAAAAACTTTTTGCAAACCTATCAGTTTGACGGAAAAAGTTTAAGACTGAAGAGCAAAGGGTCCTACACTTGCGACATGAAGTTCATGGGAAACGCGAATCCAAAATTTGGTTGGGACATTAATCTCAACACGACAGTATTTGAGAAGGTAAAGTAGGGCTTTCTCTGCCGGGGCCCCATCCTTATGGTTTATGCAAGGGTGGGGTTTTACCCCGGGTCAGTTTCTACCCCTTCGAGTCTTCGCCTCGGGCGCTATTTGGGCGCGCGACGAAGAAATTTCATCAAGCCTTTCCCCGTCGCCCCTTTTGCGCGGCTCTTGAAAAATCCCGCCGCGGTCTCCACCACACCTACTTTTTCCGCAACGGCCACAGCGATCCACTGGTTCAGGGACACACCATCTTCCTTTGCCGGCCGCTGCGCTGCTTTCTTGGTGGAGAAGGGTAGCTTTAAAGGATACGTCGACTTGCTCATCGTTTCACCATCTCGCAGATGTCCGCGCCTTAGTCGCTGTGTTCCGCTTTTTCCCATGCAGGCGCAGTGAGTACCTAATCGCGTGATAGCCACCGATCAGGTTTATCATCCACATAATCAATTCGTCGGTAATTATGCGGAGGAAGCGAATGAATTCAACGGCGGGTCTCGGGTCGGCATTAAACACTCCTTCAGCCCTATGCGTTTCGTAGGAAACGGTGCTGGCGGTCAGAGCGCTAATGCAATCAGTGGCACGCATTGCCAAGGGCCACGGGGCCTACGTCACCCGTGCTCGAGGGCTGGGAGGCTCTCGATGAATCTTGAATCGCAAGAAATTCTTCCACTGTCAATATCGGTGGGGGTTTGGGATCGAAGCGTTTGTGGAAAATCATTCGAAACCGCAGCCGGGCACTGAATTAGCCTTGACGTCACGGAACTCCCGCAGTGTATGATTTAATTTATTCAAATTGAATTTGAACATGGGAATTTTAGAAACGGGAGGAGTTTGGGAATGCGAAGTCGTCTACTGGGTGTCATGTTGCCGCTCGTGATTGTCTTGACTTGCTCCTCGTGGGCATCCGCGCAGACCAAAAAGCCGTCTGATGCGCCGGCTTCTTCGACGCCCTTCGATCCGCACGACTTGTCCGGGGTCTGGTTCGATGAGCGCCCCCGGCCGGCCACCGTCAATGAGCGCTACTGGATATTTAAGTTCAACGCGGAGGAACCTCCCATGACCGCCTGGGGCCTGGCGCAATTCAATGCCACCAAGTCCTCCTTCGGAACCAGAGCGTATCCCCTGGCGGAAACGAACGACCCGCTGTACCACACCTGCGCACCTCCCGGCTTCCCGCGTGTTTTTCTTCATCCGTTTCCGATGCAGATCGTTCAGACGTCAGGCGAGGTCATCATGCTTTTTGAGTACGACTCCATGCGGCATCAGATTTTTACGGACGGCCGCGCGCATGACACGGCTCTCGGCCCGTTGTGGATGGGCGATTCGGTCGGGCACTGGGAGGGAGACACGCTGGTCGCCGACACTTTAAATTTCAACGAGAAAACCTGGCTCGACCGCATCGGACATCCGCACAGCGATCAGCTTCACGTCATCGAGCGAATACGGCGCGTGGACCACGACCATCTGGTGGACGAAATCACCATCGAAGATCCGAAGGCGTACACGAAACCCTGGACGACGCACATCGAATTTGTGCTAAGACCGAAGTGGACTCTGGCAGAACAGTTCTGTGAGGATGAGGACAGCTTCACATCGATGGATAAGGATGCGGCAACACCGGTAAAGTAGGGGGCGCAGCGGCAGCTCGACTTGGCTGAGGAATTATGAAACGACTATCCGTCCGCCGTGTTAGACGGGCAAATTCGCGGTGAGTCCAGGGAGGGGTTTTGATATGCGAAAGCGTCCACTGGGAATTGCGTTGGCGCTTGTGATGGCCTTCAGTTTTTCAGCGACGTCATTCGCTCAAACAAAACAGCCAACCGCGGCCCCCAGGCCCTCCAGTCCCGACCAGGCGCACGATCTCTCAGGCGTGTGGTTCGACGACCATCCCCGGCTGATCAGGGTACAGGAGCGATACTGGGCATACACGTTCACACCGGAGGCGCCTCCCATGACGCCCTGGGCCCAGGCGAAATTTAATGCCGCCAAGTCCTCTTTCGGACCCCATGCGGTTCCGCTCGTGGAAACAACCGATCCCCTTTACCACACTTGCGCTCCCATCGGCTTCCCGATTGCTTATCTTTACCCGTTGCCGATGCAAATTGTTCAAACCCCTGGCGAGGTCATCCTGCTTTTCGAGTGGGACTCCCTGCGCCATCAGATTTTTACGGACGGCCGCCCGCACGACACGACTCTCGGTCCCCTTTGGATGGGCGACTCGATCGGGCATTGGGAAGGAGACACGCTGGTTGCCGACACCGTGAATTTCAACGACAAGACCTGGCTGGACCGCATGGGACACCCGCACAGCGACGCGCTCCACGTGGTCGAGCGCTTTCGCCGGGTGGATCACGACCATTTGGTGGATGACATCACCATCGAGGACCCCAAAGCCTACACCAAGCCCTGGACCGCGCATTTGCCGTTTGTGCTGAAGCCGAAGTGGACTCTGGCGGAACAGTTTTGCGAGGACGAGGAGAGTTTCCAAACCATCGACAAGGATGCGGCAGCACCGGCAAAGTAGTTGGCGCAGCCGATGAATCCGTTGGAAATGGCTTACGGTTTATTGGGGAGGAGTTTCGAAATGCGAAAGTATTTACCAGGAATTGCGTTGGGGTTCGTGCTTGTGATGAGTTTTTGGGCGGCGGCAATCGCGCAAACCAAACAGGCGGCCGCGGCGCCGCAGGCCTCGAGCACGGACTCGGCGCATGACTTGTCGGGGGTGTGGATGCTCGACCGTCCCCGGCCGCTCACCGTCGTGGAGCGGTTCTGGATGTATGAGCTCAGCGACGAAGAGCCTCCCATGACCGCCTGGGGCCAGGCGCAATATCAGGCCGCCAAATCCTCCTTCGGAACTCGTTCCTATCCCCTCGCGGAAACGAACGACCCTATTTACCATACCTGTACTCCCCCAGGTTACCCTCGGGTTATCATGCATCCCTTTCCGATGCAGGTCGTTCAAACGCCCGGCGAGGTGATCATGCTTTTCGAGTACGATTCCGTGCGCCACCAGATTTTTACAGACGGCCGCAAGCATGACGAAACTCTTGGCCCCTTGTGGATGGGCGATTCGATCGGGCGTTGGGAGGGAGATACGCTGGTCGCCGACACTGTTAATTTCAACGACAAGACCTGGCTGGACCGCGTGGGCCACCCGCACAGCGAGGCATTGCACCTCGTCGAGCGCATCCGGCGGACCAACCACTTCCATTTAACGGACGACATCACCGTCGAGGACCCCAAGGCCTACTCCAAGCCCTGGTCGGCGCACCTGGATTTTCTGTTGCGGCCGAAGTGGACCCTCGCGGAACTGTTCTGCGAGGACCAGGATACCTTCAACGAAATCGAAAACAACGAGACCAAGCCGGCGAAGTAGCGACTTTAGGATTGACATATCTGCAATCACAATGGGATATTTCCTACAGTCACTTTCCAAGCGATCAAGTTCCCGGCAATCGTGTGCCTGACTTGGCGCGCAATTTGCAGGAGGTTTGCAGGATGAAAAAATTGCTGCTCTGCCTAACCATTCTATCTTCCGCTCTTTTTGTTTCGGCGCCGGTCCTGGCGCATCACGGAGAAACGAACTACGACACGGATAAGCTCGTGAGCGTCAAAGCGACCGTGACCAGCTTCCTTTTTATCAACCCCCACGTTCAAATCTTTCTGGACGCGAAAAACGACAAGGGTGAGATCGAAAAATGGACCTGTGAGGCCCGCAGCCCGGCCATGCTCGTCCGCAATGGCGACTGGGATAAGAACACGCTGAAAACCGGCGACGTCATCACCGCCGTTGGATTTAAATCCAAAAACGGCGCGAATATTTTGCGCCTGAAAAAAATCGTGCTCGCGGACGGCAAGGAATTGCCCGACCTATAGGAGCGCGGAGCAGGCTCCCGGCCGGGGAAACCGGGGCGAGCGGGCAGATTTGATTTGCGAGGGTGTGGCATGAATTTTAAGCTGGGAACATCCATTGTCTTGATGGCGGCACTTCTTGCCGTTGGCGGCCAGCTATGGGCGCACCACGGTAATTCGGCCTACGACGAGGAACATTGGGTCACGATCTCGGGGACGGTGACGGAATTCGTGTGGGCCAATCCTCATTGCCAGATTTTTATGGACGTGAAGGACGATAAGGGCGCAGTCGTGAATTGGGCCATCGAAAGCCAAAGCCCTGGCATCTTGCGCCGAAATAGCTGGACCAGAACTTCCGTCAAGCCCGGCGACCAAATTGCCATCACCCTGGCTCCCGCAAAAAACGGAGCGCCTGTCGGCTTTTCCGGAAATAAATCGGGGAAAGTCGTGTTCTCCGACGGCCACATGTTGAAGATGGATATCCGGTAGTAGCCGTAGCACAGGCACTCTTGCCTGTGCGGTTTTTGCTGCGCAAATGTTAGATGCACGGTCAGCTAATCCGCTCGATTTTTCAGCAAACGGAAGGAGACGCGAGGTGCGAAGCCGCCCAAATCATCTGCTGACTTATTTGCTGGCATCCTTCGTGGCAGCGCTGGCCTTCTCGAACGTTGCGCGCGCCCAGGCCGCTCCGCAGCAAGCCGCCTCGAAATCCGCATCTTCGCCCGTCCCGAAGCACGACCTCACCGGCATCTGGCAATATCAGGGAGGCGGCGGCGCGGACAGCATGGTCCCCGACAAAGATATGCCTCCCATGACGCCCTGGGCGAAGGCGAGGTTTGACACCGAGAAGCCTGGATACGGGCCGAGAGGCGCTCCCGGCGGAAATGACCCCATCCTGCAATGCGATCCGATCGGCTTCCCGCGCGTCATGTTCATGCCCACGCCGAACGAGCTCGTGCAGTTGCACGACCGCGTGCTCCAGTTCTGGGAGCGCGAACACGAATGGCGCCCCATCTGGACCGATGGGCGCCCGCTGCCCACCGATCCCGATCCGACCTGGTTCGGCTACGCCATAGGCCATTGGGAGGCGGACGACACCTTCGTCGTCGAATCCGCCGGCTTCAACGATAAGACCTGGCTCGGTCCCACAGGTTTTCCCCACAGCGAAGAGATGCGCGTCACCGAACGCTACCGCCGCGTCGACCACGACACCATCCTGTACAATATTACGGTGAGCGATCCGAAGGCGTACTCCAAACCCATCGTCGCGCCGCAGAAAACCATGAAGCTCAAGCCGCACGAAGAGATCGAAGAGCTGCCCTGCGTATGGTCGCAAGAAAATGAATTTGCAAAGAGAATCAGGGAACCCGCCGCGCACAAGCCCGCCAAATAATCAGAAGCAATCTCACGATTTCCAGACTTAGCAGAAGCGAGAGCATTTACAAGGGAATCTGCGACAATTCAACCCAATGTGCATCTTCCGGCGCTGAAAGCGCCGGTGGATGCTAGCCCAGGGCAACGCCCTGGGTTTCGGAATCGGTCGATTGCGGCGCGCCCTGAAGGGGCGCAGGAATCCTCCGCCCTTTCAGGGCGGCACGTCAATTTGGGCAAGTACCCGGGGCGTTGCCCCGGGCTGGCATCCCCCGCGCCGTTGGCGCGAAAACGTGGCTGCGTTTTCAATTGGAGAAAACTGCCGCAAATCGATTTATCAAAACTACCCGCGATTTTAGGATAGTCTGAGCCTATCGGTTTTGGTCTGCCTGTGAGCAGCGAGAGCAGCAGCCTGAAGCCTCTCCTAGTCGTCTCCGCAGGAAGGAGCCCGACGATTCGTCCTTGCGCAAAATACGCGCTGGCAACGCTAATCACCCTGTCAATCGCTGCGCTCCCCGCCGCTGGCAAGCAGCAAGCGTCTCCGAAATCCGCGTCAGCCCCCGCCCCGAAGCGCGACTTGTCCGGCGTGTGGCACTACGAGGGTACCGGCGCCTCGGAACCCATCGCCCCCGACAATCTGATTCCCCCGATGACGCCCTGGGCGCAGGCGAGGTACGACGCGGAACGCCCCGGCTACGGACCAAAACGCGCTCCAGGCGGCAATGACCCCATCCTGCAATGCGACCCGATGGGTTTCCCGCGCGTCATGTTCCTGTACACGTCGTTTGAGTTCGTTCAGGTTCCCGGCCGCGTGATCCAATTCTTCGAGCGCGAACACGAGTATCGCTCGATCTGGACCGACGGCCGTTCTCTTTCGAAGGATGCCGATCCGACGTGGTACGGCTACGCGATTGGCCGTTGGGAGGGAGACGACACCTTCGTCGTCGAATCCGCCGGCTTCAACGACAAGACCTGGCTCGGTTCCACGGGCTACCCGCACAGCGAAGACATGCGCGTCACCGAGCGCTACCGCCGCATGGACCATGACACGATCCTGTACGACATTACAGTCACCGACCCAAAGGCCTACACTCAGCCTATCGTCGGCCCTCACAGAATTATGAAGTTGCGGCCCAAGGACGAATTGGTCGAGGAGATTTGCGTGCCCTCGGAGGAGCAATCATTTGCCAACCGGATCGCAGCCCCTGCGGTGCCCAAGCCATCGAAGTAGACGGTCGGTCAAAGGAAGTCCCGTGTCACTCGATTATCGTAAGGCCTGAGGGACTCGGGGACGGGTGACCCGCCCTTCGGCATTCCGCAGAATCTTCTTCACTGCGGGATCCTGCATTACTCCCGCACATCCGCTGTGAATTAAGGTTGTGAACTTGGGGTGCCCTGTCCTTGATGCCTTTTCAAGGGCGGGGCTTTGGGTTCGGCCTTCTCTGTCCAAATGGGGATTTGCAGTTTCCGACGAAGGAACGAAAATCAAAAGCCCCATTCCGATAAGGGGACTTATCAGGACTTGGCCGTCATTCCTCGAACATGAAACGTGTATTCTTCAAGGAGCTGGCGGCCAGTGAGTGCTCGCGTGGGGAGAGTCGGATGACCGAGCCGTCAAGCCGCACGAGGCAGGTTAACCGTGGAGTCCTGGCGGCCATCCCTCAGCTTGCAGGCGCTACTGTGGGTCGACAGCATCATAGATGCTTACGAACTGGTTCGTTCCTATGATATAGATCACGTGCTCGACTCCCTCGAGAGTAATGCACGGTAGCCCTGGGTTGCACGGTGGAGCTGGAATCGGAGGAAACGTCAGTATGCCCCGCCCAGTGTTCGCGTCGATTGAGGAAATCCGCAAACCACTCGTTGTCTGATTGACAATGTCCGGATGTCCTGGCGCCGTGCCATCTATCGTCAATGTAAACGTATTGTTGCCTGCGAACGAGAGTAGACCGTCCACTGGTAAGGCACCATTAGGTGTGACTCCCTCCCTTCGAAGGATCATATTGTTCGAGAGTATCGAAAGGGCAAACGAACCCACCCCAGTTTGCGGCAAGAAGCTGCCTGCAAGCGCCCGGTTGCCGGGCCCAGCAGTAGTATCAAGAATGAACCCTTTCCCGGAATCGAGGAGATAGAAAACCGCCGTATCGAATAGGCCGTTGCTGAAACCACTGGCAACGGTGATGGTACCCCGACCAGTGGTCGGGTCAAACGTCACGGTCGAGTTGGAATCCGTAGCCGGGACGGGAAAAGGGTCGATGGTATCCCAATGCAGAACCGCACTCGTTGAGTTCGTCACCTGCAACTGCCCTACCGCTCCGATGTTGGCGATGGGGGGGGAGTTTGTGGTAGTGCCAACGCCTAACAGGTGGAACACTGCTCCGGCCGTATCGACCGTGGTCGCCGAGAAGGGCAAGTTCTGCTTGCTTATGACTCCTGTCATGGCTGTGCCATCCGTCCGGAGAGCCAAGATTGTCCCAGAGGAAACGACGTAGTAAACGAAGCTCGCTGTTCCCCCAGAATCGCTCGAACTAAATGTGCCTCGGCCGCTTGCGCTTGGTCCGGCCGCCGCCAGGGTAAAGGAGATCGGCTCGTCCGTACGCGTCACGCCGGTTAACGCTTTGCTAAAATCGGCGAACCCGTTGGTGCTCATGCCGTTCAAGCGAAGAGTAAAGCGTCCGATGCCCACGAAACGGTCCGTCGAATTCTGATCGAGCTCGAATGCAAACTCGCCGGCCAGTTTGGAGAGAGAGAAGGCCGCGGGGTCCTGCCGCTGCATCGTCCCTTGGATGAAAAAACCGTTCGCATCGAGTCCAATGAGGGTACCCGACGCGCCGTCCGACCTGAGCGTGAATGCAAAGGCAAGAGGATGGGTTACGCTACCGATCGTGTTGGTCAGCGTAAAGATCCCTCTGAAATTTCCATCGAGCGTGTAACTGCCGCTAAGCGCGCTGCTGCTCGAGCTGATGACCAGGCCGTCATTCACATCGACCGACCCACTTGTAATGTGTCCGCGACCATCTGCTGTGACACTACCGGCGACACCCGTCGGCGCGCCGGTCGAGTCGTAGCCTGAAAGCACGAACGCATATTGGCCGTCGAGTGCATTCGGCGGACCGGTGACTTGCCCGCCTCCACCGTTGTTTCCGGTGCCGCATCCCGAGACCCAGCCGAACACTATTAAAGCAAAAACAAGGATCCGCTTCATAGGAGGGTATCCATTCACGTGATCGCAGCTGTGATCGCTGATCTGGAACCTAAAACTTGCGAAGGGAGTGTACTAGAAGAGACTTTATGCGGCAAGTAAAATTATGGTAACAACCCGGTCGTTCCGACGGGTGGCCCGCCCTTCGGCATTCCGCAGAATCTTCTTCACAACGGGATCCTGCTCTACTCCCGTACATCCGCTCTGAATTAATGTTGTGAACTTGGGGTGCCCTGTCCTTGACGCCTTTTCAAGGGCGGGGCTTTGGGTTCGGCCTTCTCTGTCCAAATGGGGATTTGCAGTTTCCGACGAAGGAACGAAAATCAAAAACCCCACCTGTCACGATACGTGACAGATCGGGCACCCGCAAATTCAAAATTAAAGGCTGGGCCACCCGTCCTTTGTTCGCCAAAATCAGTATCGCATCTAGCCGATTCAACAGGCCTGCGCATTGCGCTCTAGTTCACAATCGGTCTCACCTAGGGACCGCTCAGTGTTGCTACAGCGACGCTGCGCTTAAAATGTTTCCGGGAGGATCCATGAGCAGCCATCCGGAAAAGCAGCCGTTGGAGATTCGGATCGAAACACTTGAGAGGCAAAACCGACTATTTCGGCGCGGAACGCTTACATGCCTGATCGCATTGGTGTCGGTAGGCTTGATGGGACAGACGAAGCACCCGCGCAAAGCGGCCACTACAGCAGCACCGGCAGCTCCGGTGGTGCCCGACAAAATCGAAGCGGGAAGCTTTATCATGAAAGACAGCAACGGCAAAATCCGCGCGGAGCTATTGATGGCGGGCACCGGGCCTACCCTCAAGCTGCTCGACGAGAGCGGGACCTCGCTGATCGCGCTTTCCTTGAATGACGGCAGCCCCCATGGACCTATGATGCTTTTGTCGGATCCCCAGCATCACGCGGGATTCTCACTCAGCGTTTTGGAAGGCATGGGCTCCCAGCTATCGTTGGTGGGCGCGCGTCCCGATATTCAGGCCCGCATGGAAGTGTCGCCGGAAGGAACGTCACTCGAATTGTCGGACGCCGACGGCTTCGCGACGAGCATCGGGAACGGAATGCAAGCCACGAAGGGCAAGCAGCCAAAGAAAACGACCGCCGCATCCGTTACCCTCTACGGCAAGGACCGGAAGGTGCTCTGGTCAGCACCTTAGCCCGCAGTGCTACTGGTAAAGAGTGGGTCGGACTTTTACGGGCCGCAATATCAAACCGTTTGCTTTGTGGAATGTGGTTCGGAACCAGTTGGGGGCGGAAGTCACACTCCGATAAGAGGTGCCCGCTCTCCGTTCCGCTCACCCCGTTACGGCGAATCGCTGCTCTCAACGGACTAATCAATCAGAAAGTGGCGAGGGAGCACTTTGCCTTCGCCATACAATGCCCCTCACCTCAGTTGTC
>Ga0210384_10000524_pt1 | contig 58407 bp, 32 predicted proteins | sample IncBWH2MmetaG_FD_160574 | JGI IMG/M metagenome (GOLD analysis project Ga0210384, IMG submission 160574) | Forest soil microbial communities from Barre Woods Harvard Forest LTER site, Petersham, Massachusetts, United States - Inc-BW-H-2-M | ecosystem: Environmental > Terrestrial > Soil >...
CAACCCAGGCCTGTGCTTGCAGTGCTGCGCCGACCACGCCTACTGGGCTGAGCGCGACGGCGGCATCGAGCAGCGCGATCAACCTGGGCTGGACGGCGAGCACGGCTCCGTCTGGCTGCACGATCACCTACAGTGTTACGCGCAACGGGGCGGCGGCCGCGAGCGGCCTCACCGGCACGATGTTCGGTGATACTGGGCTGGCCTGCAACACGGCCTACACGTACACGGTGACGGCGGCAGACGCATTCGGTTCCTCGGCAGCGTCGAGTCCGGCCAGCGCGACAACGTCGCCCTGCGCGGGCGTGCAGATCAACGCGGGCGGGCCGGCGGTGGCGCCGTTCTCCGCCGACGTGGATTTCACCGGAGGCGCGACGATCAATCACGCCAACGCCATCAACTTGAATGGCCAGCCCAACCCGGCGCCCGCGGCGGTATACCAGACGGCGCGTGTGACGGCGACGCCCGGCGCGGGCACGACGTTCAGCTACACGATTCCCGGCTTTACCGCGGGATCGAGCCACACCGTGCGGCTGCACTTCTGCGAAACGTTCTGGACAGCGGTCGGTCAGCGCGTGTTTAACGTGAGCCTCAACGGGACGCAGGTACTCCCCAACTTCGATGTCTTCAAGACGGCGGGTGGGCAGAACCGCGCACTCATCCAGTCGTTCATGTCCAACGCCAACTCGAACGGCCAATACGTGATCGTATTCACCAGCGTCACCGACAAGGCCCTCATCAGCGGCATTGAGGTCCAGTAACCGCCGCTGCAACGCTCAGCGGGCGCGATTTTTCATCGTGCCCGCCGAGCGCATTCCAACTCCATCCACCACGGAGGGCGCTCGTTCGGCGACAAAGCCACTTCTGAGTATGTAACTCTACTCCTTGATGCCAAGCAGTTCTCTGAACGATCGACATTTTGCACTTTATCGTTTGCTAGAACCCTGCGAATCCGGAATTGTGAAGCGTCCCGCAACTGCACCCTGCCTTCAACCTCCCCGCGGTATAAATGGGAACATGGTGTGGCTTTTCTGGAAAGAAAGAGACGAGTAACATCTGGCGTCGTGCGGCCCAAGCCCATTCGCGCGGCGAAACGGTAACCCTCTTCGAGATGTCCTCCGTTTTTACGTAACAATAATGTAACGATAAGGTGTTCTTGCTGGGTCTTAGACGTACTTACTGAGCCACCTGCGCCCACTAAGTTTGTTGTAAAGCCCGTTACGGTATCGCCCTTTCACGGCGATACCTCAGACTAAGAATGAGTCAAGGCCCAGGAAAATCTGGGTCCAATAAGATATACGAAAGATTACATTAACGTACTTCAACAGGGCTAGTGAGTACCATCAGAAAGCGTTTCTATCACGGCAGTGGGCCTAACGTGCCCACGCGACGGCTTTGTCTTATCTATCCTTAATATATATCCCTATAAGATGGTCTTCTCTGAAGGTAAGGCCCAAAACCCTTGCTGCCACCGCACTTAGTGAGTACAGGAAGAGGGCACGGCCGTCATCGTGCTTTCAACGAATCTGAAAACTCAGAAGTCAGCCTCAGATCGCTCGCCAGAGATAGGGAATTGTGTCCTTTTTGTGTCCTTCGCAGTCATACTCCATTCGATTTTCCCAACTTTTTCAACGCTTGCTGGAATCCGTCCATGCGGGCATTTAGTTGTCAAGTTAGTGTTAGAACTGCACTTAGTATCTGGGCAACCAATCGGGAAACCTGACTCTTAATCAGTAGGTTGAAGGTTCGATTCCTTCCCCGCTCACCATTTATCTAATATCAAAGGCAGCCAAAACAAGGCTGCTACACCCTGGCTTTTGATTCGCGCGGGACGGCGCTCATCAAAAGCTCATCAGTTTCTTGCTCAGGGTTTCGCCTGGCGGCTCAAACACAAAATTGAAACACGGACCGGCAGTATTCGGTCACGGCACACCGTAGGCATAGTTGGAATTCGGGCGATCAAAGCATCCAGCTTTAACGAACCGCCGCGGCTTTCAACGACAGACTTTGCAGGCTTTGCAGATAAGGCGTTATTGATATGCTTCGAGTCTTGCTAACAGGCGTTTTGAAAGATTTAGGATTCAGGATGGCAGCAGCATGAACAATGAATTCATTTACTGCACCCAGCAATGTCTCGGCTTCTTTTACGGTATAGACCTGCTTAGGTGTCATTGCAGCATCGCCCCAGGCTGTCTTCACGCTCTCAAGCAGAGAGACCATTTCGGTATAGACTTCTTTCTTCTTTTTTAAGGCAGAGGTGCTCTCCGGCATTCGACTGACAGCTCCATTGAACTGGCTCAATATCTGCTGCCAGTTCTTGTTTTGCATTTTCTGGGTCTTCAGTTTGGGACCCATTTTCTGCAGTCCGAAATCCATGATCCGCATGAGATGGAAGACACAGGCGGTTCCCCGGCCCACGGCCAGGCAATTCCCCGCTTCCACGATGTCATTGGCAATTTCTGGATATATTTCAGCCACGAGCGGAGAAAAGCGCGGATTCTTTCCGTAGTAGTGAGGTCTTTCCATGCGCAGAAAAACATGATCTGAGAGTTCTTCCGCCAGACGGCTTTGCAGTTCGATGATGGACTGACTGTAGGTACGAACGTTATGGGAAGAGCGCAGCTCTTTCATGACTCTGCGAACATGTTCTCCGGTATCATGCAGGCCTAACTGATCACAGTATTGTTCTATTTCCTGGTAAGAAGGAAGCACCAAGTTAATGGCTTCAAGAGGAATCATATCTTCGGCTTCTCCGCAGCCGCCTCCATACTCGACCAGGGTGCGAATGTAATCTATCCCACGGACAAGCCGCACGAATTTGTCACCATAAAATCTCAAGATTGTTAACAGACTCGAAGGCTTATAGCGCCAATGATGGGGCGGGTCCGCAACTTCGCTTGGTTGATAGCGGTCTGGTTTGATCATCATGCGCATATTGACTTCCCTCAGAAATTGCTCAGCCAGCGTTGCTCAGCTTTTCGTGTGCTTATTAATTCGAGTGCCTATTAGTTTTGTAGCCAGGCTCAGTCGTATATCGCTTCTGCTGGCAGAGTGCAACTTCTTTCCTCACAAATGAGTGCGTTTTTCAATGCAAAACAAATTGAACCCAAACTAGATGGCATAAGCAGTCTTGAATGAGTCGGTTAGAGGTTTGGTGTGGAATTTCAAGCACGGCAGCGAGATCGCTATCCTGTTTTATTGGACGAAACGTCAAAAGCTTCGTTATTCATTGCCAGTAGCTTGTGGAACGGTCTGTATTGTGAGCGTGCCATTAGCAAGACCGGGCGCCGAAGCATTGATAACAATCGGGCCGGAGGAACCGCTTGCCCTGAGAATGGCAAAGCACCGCCCCTGGAAGGCGTGACGTTCAGTAGCCTGGAACGGCTCGTGACTGGCATTATCTCCGCTGTCTACGGCCACAATTGTTCCCGGGCCGGAGGTTTTGAAGCTGATCAGATTACCGGCATCGGGCACCAGGACTCCGTTTTCATCTACGATTGTGGCTGTAATGTAAGAAACATCATCCCAAGAAGCGACAATTTTCTCGCGATCGGTAGTGAGCAAAAGTTTTGCTGGTTTGCCAGCAGTCTGGAGTTCGTGAGTAGCGGCGATTTTGCCGCGGTTTGTTCCCACCGCTTTAAGTGTTCCTGGTGCAAATGGGACAGTCCAGGTACGTGGTGTGTCATCGGAAGGACGCGGTTGCGAGCCCAGGGATTTCCCATTTAGGAAAAGCTCGACTTTGTCACAGTTGCTGTATACCTCAACGTCTTCTTCATGGTCGCGCCCAGTATTGGTTTGCGGCGTCCAATCAGGGAACAATACTTGTACACGCCGTTGCATCCAAGCTTCGTTGCCAGCATCTGCCGGTGCAACCTTGATTGGATGCACACGCCGGGTGATGTACACCGTCGGTTTTTCGCTCCACCAACTTTGTCTCTGGAAGGCAAGCGGGCGTGGCGTACCGGTGCGGTCCAGCAATCCGGCTCCGGCAGCGACGGTAGGCCATACATGCGCCTCACCCAGGTAATCAACACCGGTCCAGAGGAACTGGCCGGCATATGGAGGATTGTCACGCAACGCCAGCCAGGCTTTGTAATCGTGGCCATTTTCAGTGCCCAGAATTGTACGGCTCGGCTTGGCCTGATGAGCGGCGAGAATTTCGTTCTCACGATAGTTCTGGCCGACAACATCGAGCAGGTCAGCCAAGCCATTATCGTAGTCATGACTTACGTTGGGCCGAAAGAGCGCTTGCGTAACTGGCCGCGTAGGATCGAACTTATGGCACACTGCGACCAGTGAACTGAGCGTCTGTTTGGCAGATTCGGCATTTGTGGTATCACGAATTTCATTGCCCACACTGTAAATCACGATGCTGGGATGATTGCGGTCTCTCTGCACGGTGTCGCCGGCATCGCGAAGGGACCAGTCTTGAAAGTAGAGATGGTAGTCGTAAGGATTCTTAGCGACAGTCCAGGCGTCGAACATTTCATCCATCACCAGGAATCCCATGCGGTCGGCCAAGTCAAGAAATTCAGGTGCTGGCGGATTGTGCGCGGCGCGAATCGCATTCACACCCAGTTGTTTCAATAATTCCAGCCGGCGCTCCCAGGCACGCAAAGGTACTGCCGCGCCCAGCGCGCTGGCATCGTGGTGCAGGCAAACGCCTTTGATTTTCAGGTTGCGTCCGTTGAGCCAGAAGCCGGTTGCGGCATCGAAGTGAAAATCACGAATACCAAACGTGACGTCTTCGTCGTCAAAAGTGACATCTCCGGAACGCAGACGAACGATTGCGCGATAGAGATGCGGGTGCTCGATATCCCAAAGCGATGGAGCACGCACGGTGATCTCCTGCTGAAAGTCGGCGGGTTTGCCCGGCGCAATGGTTTGCGATTTACTTTTAACGGTTTGCACCGGCCTCTGATCAGGACCGAGTAAAGTGATTTCGAGTGTTACGTTCTGTGGCGTGTCCGATTGATTGACAACACTACTCTGCACGCGTACCGTCGCTTGGCCGGCAGTAACATTGGGCGTGGTGATGAATGTTCCGTAATGTTCGAAATGGACTTGGTTGGTTACCACCATGCGAACGTGGCGGTAAATGCCCGCGCCGCTGTACCAGCGAGAGGCGGGTTGGCCTGAGTTATCGGCCCGCACAGCGATCAGGTTGCTTTGGGTGCCACCGAAATTAAGGTGCCCGGTAAGTTCATAGCGAAAGCTGACGTATCCATAGGGCCGCTTACCGAGATGGAAGCCGTTGATCCAGACGTCGCTGTTCGCCATGACACCATCGAAATCAATAAACACGCGGCGATCAGAGTAATCTGATGGCAGGGCGAAATGCTTGCGATACCAGCCGATGCCAGCGGGCAGGAAACCACCAGCGGCGCCAGCAGGGTTGGCACCGTCGAAGGGGCCTTCAATGCTCCAGTCATGGGGAACATTCAGAGTGTGCCATGCGGCATCATCAAATTGATTTGTTTCCGCGTCTGCAGAATCACCCTTGCTGAAACGCCAATCGCTGTCGAACGAGTTGCTGACACGCACTCGCTCTGAATGCTGGGCCGACGGAACAGCACTCGCCGAAACCACAGCGAGTGAAACTGCAATCCAGATCTGAAATACTGCACAAATGGCGAGTTGTGTATGAAGGTGCCGCTTCATTGTTTGTCCCCAAGAGCATCTCGATTGATAACGGGTTCCCCCTGCTTAACTGTCAGCTTTAACCCGGAGATGTCGAGTTTTTCGGCGTGTTCAATCACCAGACCTTTTTCTGCTGACACATTGCAATTCTTGAACTTGATGTTTTGAATCGGGCTATCTTTCAAACCGCGGATCACGCCTGCAGACTTAGCTGTGCCAGTAACGTTGATGAGGGTTATGTTGCGGAATACAGGCAAGGGCTTCGCCGGTGGAGCGATGGGTGGGACCATTCGCCACTCCATGTTGAATTCAAACGCCTGGCGCACATCACGCATCTGAATGTTGCGGAAGACAATGTTTTCCACGATGCCGCCACGATTAGGCTGGGTTTTAAAGCGGACGACGGCCCAGTTGTCCGCTTCGGCGATGGAATCACGTACTTCAACGTTGCGTATGCCACCGGAAGTTTCGCTTCCCATGGCGACCCCGCCGTGTCCGTAGGCGAAGCGGCATTTCTCGATCACGATATCTTCGCTAGGCCGGTTGACCCGCAGCCCGTCGGCATCTTTGCCCGACTTGATGGAAATATCGTCATCGTTGACGTCAATGTCGCAGCGGCGGATGCGAACGTGACGGCTGGAATCCACGTCAATGCCATCTGAGCTGGGGATATTGTGCGCAGCACGAATGTTGAGGTCTTCCACAACTACATCCTCGCTGTAGAGGACGTGCAGGCACCAGATCGCCTGGTTTAGCAAGTGCAGCCCCTTGATGCGCACTCGGCGGCTTTCCTGAAAGCAAATCAGTCGTGGGCGCCTTCTGCTTGGATCTTCCGGTGACACCGGGCCCTGATGTGGCTGGACAAGTTGCAGCCATTGGTCTCCCGAGCCATCGATCGTCCCTTCGCCGGAAAGTTCGACGCCGGTCAGATTGGTGGCGTTGACCAGGGCCGCCGGCCATTCACGCTCGACTCCTTCCCAGCGAGTGTTGACCAGCGGATAGTCGTTCAGGTCCGTGGAACCTTTCAGCACACCGTCTTTTTCAATAAAAAGATCAGCACCTTGTTTGAGGAATATCGCTCCGCTCAGGAATGTGCCCACTGGTATTATCACGACTCCGCCACCTGCGGCCGCGCAGCGATCAATTGCAGTTTGGATCGCGTTGGTGTTGAGTGTGCGACCATCGCCAACTGCGCCAAAGTCGGTGATGACATAAGCTTTCTTGTGGTTCGTGGCAGCGGCTGTAGCAGTGAACCCTGCCGTTAGTAGCAAAACTAAAAAAGCGGTCATCACGGTTTTCTTCATTGTCGCTCACAAATTGGCGTGTTATTTCTCAACACCGGGTACCTTCGCAATTTTGTCCCGCGTATGTTATCTGCGCAGACAGTGAATGATCAAGGCAGAGTGATATTTTTCGCAGGGCGAAATTACATCGTTGCCGATTTTCAAACTTCTTCGCTGCAGGATAAGATGGGGCGCATGTCGCAATCGCGCGTCGTCGGTATTCGCTTTAAGAAATTTCTAGCCGCAGTCTGTTTGGTATTTCTGGCATTTGTCACTGTCGCCGACGCGGCAGAAAGGACCAAATACAATTTCAATCCGAACTGGAAAGTTAAGGCTGGTGACTTAGACGGCGCTGAAAAGGCAGACTTCGATGATAGCTCGTGGAAGACTGTCTCGACGCCCTACGCGTGGAACGAAGATGACGCGTTTCGCAAGAGCATCCACGATCTGCCGGTGGGTATTGCGTGGTACCGCAAGCATTTCACGCTTCCTCCCGGGAGTGCGAACCAGAAAATCTTTTTGGAGTTTGAGGGCATTCGTCACGCGGGCGAGTTCTACCTCAACGGCAAATTCATCGGGCGGCATGAGAACGGCGTCATGGCTTTTGGCTTCGACATTACCGATGCCGCGAAACCCGCACCCGAAGAAAATGTTCTGACGGCGCGCGTTGACAACTCCTGGACATATCGCGAAAAAGCATCCAACTCGACGTTTGAGTGGGCAGACAGAAACTTTTACGCTAACTACGGCGGCATCAATAAGAGCGTCTACCTGCACATGACTGACCGCTTGTATCAGACGCTGCCGCTTTATTCCACGCTTGGCACCACGGGCGTGTATGTCTACGCGCAGGATTTCGACATTAAGGGTGGGAGTGCGCGGATCACGGCGGAATCGCAGGTGAAGAATGAGTACTCCGTTGCTAAGAAATTCACGTACGAGATAAGGCTCGAGGACCTGGACGGTAAGACGGTTGCGGCCTTTTCGGGAGGAAGCTACACGCTGGCGCCCGACAAAACGAAAACCCTGACGGCTTCGGCGAAAGTGAGCGGGCTGCACTTTTGGAGTTGGGGGTACGGCTATCTTTACACGGTCCACAGTGTTCTCAAGGTTGATGGTCATGCGGTTGATGATGTGGCCATACGCACCGGTTTTCGCAAGACCGAATTTTCGAACGGAATGGTCAAGTTGAACGATCGCGTGATCCATCTGAAAGGGTATGCACAGCGGACTACCAACGAATGGCCGGCCGTGGGGCTTTCCGTGCCGGCGTGGATGAGCGACTTCAGCAATCGTCTGATTGTCGAAGGCAACGGCAACCTGATTCGCTGGATGCATGTGACCCCGTGGAAGCAGGACGTGGAGTCGTGCGACCGCGTGGGATTGATGGAAGCGATGCCTGCAGGCGACGCCGAACGAGACGCGACCGGACGGCACTGGGAGATGCGCGTGGAGTTGATGCGCGACACCATCATCTACAACCGCAATAATCCCAGCATCCTGTTCTACGAATCGGGCAACAAAGGCGTTTCCGAGGAACACATGCGACAGATGAAGGCGCTTCGCGACCAGTTTGATCCGCATGGCGGCCGGGCAGCAGGTGCGCGCGAGATGCTCGACAGCAAGGTAGCCGAGTACGGCGGCGAAATGCTCTACATCAACAAGAGCCTTACCAAGCCGCTGTGGGCGATGGAATACTCGCGCGATGAAGGTCTGCGCAAATACTGGGATGATTTCACTCCTCCGTTTCACAAAGACAGCCCGGATTACAATCGGAACCAAGATTCGCATGCCATCGAAGATGTGCGGCGCTGGTACGACTATTGGCGTGAGCGTCCGGGAACGGGAGAGCGGACGAACGCCGGAGGTGTGAACATCATCTTTTCCGATTCCAACACCCATTTTCGCGGTGAGGAAAATTACCGGCGCAGTGGAGAAGTGGATGCCATGCGCATTCCTAAAGACGGCTATTTTGCCAACCAGGTGATGTGGGATGGCTGGGTGAATGTCGAAGAGCCGCGGATACACATCATCGGGCACTGGGATTATGCGCCCGGCGCGGAGAAGAACGTGTATGTGGTTTCGAGCGCCGAGAAGGTTGAATTGTTCGTCAATGGCGAATCAAAAGGGTTCGGGGAGCAAAGCTACCGATTTCTTTACACATTTTCCAATATCAAGTGGCAGCAGGGCACGGTGAAAGCAGTGGGCTATGATGCGAGCGGTAAGAAGATCGCCGAAGCCGAGTTGAAGTCCACAGGTACGCCTGTGGCAATTCGCCTGAGAATACATACCGGACCTCAGGGTTTGCTGGCCAACGGCTCCGACCTGGCCTTGGTGGATGTTGAAGCTGTGGATGTAGACGGCAATCGCTGCCCAACGGTCCTCAACATGATTCATTTTGATCTTCAAGGGCCGGCGGAGTGGCGCGGTGGAATTGCGCAGGGACCGGAAAACTATATCCTCTCCAAAGACCTGCCGGTGGAGGGCGGCATAAATCGTGTGATCCTCAGGGCTGGGCCACAAGCAGGAAAAATAACGCTCACTGCCAAATCCGATGGACTTCGACCGGCTTCGGCCGAGATTATTTCTCAGCCGGTGCAGGTGACCGGAGGCCTCTCACTCGAACAGCGGGACGCAGGTTTGCACACCTATCTGCTGCGCGGCCCTACCCCGGCTGGTCCTTCGTATCAGATGTCGAGTGCCATGGTGCACATCGCTTCAACAACCGCGGGCGCGAACTCTGAACAAGCCATTCGGAGTTTCGACGACAACGAAACCACTCACTGGGAGAACGATGGCAAGTTGGATACGGCATGGATCGAATACGCGTTTGATCATCCGGCGATGCCCGACGAAGTTGTGATGAAACTCATGAGCTGGCGCAACCGGTGCTATCCGATTCGCATTACGGTTAACGGAAAAGAAGTATTTGCGGGTACGACGCCGGTCAGCCTGGGATATGTGCACCTGCCGCTGAAACCCGTTACGGGAACACACATGCGCATCCAGTTGACCGCGCCCGCGCAGGGCCAAGGCGGAATCAATCTGACCGAGTTGGCGGATACCAAGGAGGGCGCGGCTACCGGCGTGGGCCTCACCAGCAACGGAACACTGAGCATCGTCGAGGTGGAGATTCATCAGGCACAAACTCCTCGAGGCAATTGAACTTTGAAGCTGTTCAGTTAACAAACTTGACCGCTAACCGAAAAAGCTCATACGATACAGCCGCAACCCATTTGTGAGAGACAAGCTGGTTTGCATCTAAAGGAACATCAGAAGTCACATACGAATCATGAGTAACAACGGCTTGCTTCACGCCAGCAACATTACAAAATCTTACGACGGGGTTTGTGCGCTCAAAGGCGTTTCCTTTGAACTTCGCGCAGGCGAGGTGCATGCGCTGGTGGGTGAAAATGGAGCGGGCAAATCCACGCTCATCAAGATCATCACGGGCGCGGTGCAGGCGGATTGCGGCCAGATCAAAGTGAACGGCAAGACCATCACGCACAATTCGCCCAATCTTGCAAAATCATTAGGGATCGCAGTCATCTACCAGCAACCAAGCGTTTTTCCCGGCCTCACGGTCGCAGAGAACATCGCACTGGGCCTTGAAAAAACGGAATTCTGGAGGACGGTGGACTGGAAAACCCGCCGCCGGCGCGCTTCCGAGTTGCTGGAGCGGATCAGCGCGAAGATTGATCCCGATGCTGAGGCGAGTGAACTGACCATGCCTCAGCAACAGCTCATGGAAATCGCGCGGGCACTCGGCGCCAATGCCAAAGTCCTGATCCTGGATGAGCCAACTGCATGCCTTTCCGAAAAAAATACTGAAAGTCTTTTCCGCATTTTGCAAGAGTTGCGTACCCAGGGTGTGGGGATCATTTACATTTCTCATCGTCTGGATGAACTGGCAGTCATTGCCGATCGGGTAACAGTGCTGCGTGATGGTTCGGTCATCACCACGCGCTCCATGTCTGAGGTGAGCCGTCAGGAGTTGATTCATTTCATGGTTGGGAGGGAGCTCTCCGCGGTTTTCCCAAAAAAAACCGTCCCGCTTGGAGCAACGGTTTTGGAACTTCGCCAGTTCAAGCGCCCGAGTACGGGCGGCGCAGGAGTGAATCTTTCAATTCGAGCAGGTGAAATCGTGGGATTTGCCGGACTGGTGGGCGCCGGGCGGACCGGACTGGCCAAAACTATTTTCGGTTTAACGCCAGCGGAGTCTGGAGAGATTCTGGTACACGGCAAAGCCGTCAGCGTTCGTACTCCAGAAGAAGCGATCAGGCATGGTATTGCTTACCTGCCCGAAGACCGGCGCCATCACGGCGTGATTCCTCAGATGTCCATCAGCACGAATATTACGCTGGCTTCTCTCAACGCACTCGTGCGTCGAGGCGCCATCAACTTTCAAAGCGAAAGAGAGACAGCGATTGATTACGTGCGACGCTTCGCCATCAAGACGCCGGCAATTTTCGCTCCGGTGGCGACACTCTCCGGCGGCAACCAGCAAAAAGTCGTGCTGAGCAGGTGGCTGGCAACCAAGCCTGCAGTGTTAATCCTGGATGAGCCGACCCAGGGCATAGACGTGGGCGCCAAGTCGGAAATCCACGCATTGATGGGCGAGCTTGCGGCTCAAGGTATGGCCATCCTCATGATCTCTTCGGAGCTGCCGGAAATACTTGGAATGTGCGATCGGGTTGCCGTGATGTGCGCCGGCGTGATCGCCGGGATTCTGGAGCGCGATGAAGCTACGCAACAAAAAATTCTTGGGCTGGCGCTCGGGCATGGAGCCGGAGAAGCAATGACACCTGCGGCAGATGGCAGCGTTCTGTAATGAGCCAACACAAACAACGCCGTCTGAGTTTCTACCTCAACCGTTACCGCCGAGAGCTTGCGGTCATGCTCGCCTACGCCGCGTTGCTGGCTGTGGCCGCTTTGGTTGCGCCTTCGTTCTTCAGCGCTGCGAACTGGCGCGATCTCATCATGAACAACATTCCCGTACTGGTGGTTGCAGTTGGAATGACCCTGGTAATCCTGGTGGCGGAGATTGACATTTCAGTTGGCTCGCAATTTGCGGTATGCAGTCTGACGGCAGCATGGCTGGCGAAGGCTGGAGTACCGATCATCCTGCTGATACCGTGCGTTCTTGTTGTGGGTGCGATCATCGGTAGTCTGAATGGTGTTTTGGTGGCGCGATTGCAGTTACCTTCGATCATCGTGACGCTGGCAACCATGGCAGTGTGGCGCAACTCATCGCAGTGGATCACACAAGGCGCCTGGGTTCAGGACTTGCCGGATAATTTTCAATGGTTTGGCCTTGGCCAGAAGACTGGCGAAGCATTGATTGTGGCGATTGCGTTCGCCGTGTTCTTGATTTTTGCCTGGGGGCTGCGTCATCTGGTGGCCGGCCGTGCGGTGTACGCTGTTGGTTCTGACACAGAGGCAGCGCGGTTGGCGGGCATCAGCCCGAAACGCGCGGTCTTCAGCGTGTTCATCCTGATGGGTGTGCTTACGGGGCTGGCCGCAATTCTGAATGCGGTGCGCTTTTCAGCGGTGCCGAGCAACGCAGGTGTTGGCCTGGAGTTAAAGGTAATCGCTGCGGTTGTAGTCGGCGGGACTGCGATCAGTGGTGGACGCGGTACGCTGCTCGGAACTTTCATCGGTGTAGCGCTGCTGGGCACGATTGGTAACGCGCTGACGTTTGCCGGGATCAATCCATTTTGGGAAAAAGCGATTCAAGGAGCAATCATTCTGGCGGCAGCGGTTTCTGATGCTACGCTGGGACAACTGAAACATGGCAGATTCAATTTCTTCTGCACGGCCCTCCATCAAGACTAGAGAGCCGTGGCGGGAACGGCTGTTTCCGAACTACGAATGGACTTTGTTGCTGGTCGTGCTCTTTGAGTGCGCCGTCTTCAGCCTGACGGGAAACAATTTTCTCAGCTCGGTCAACGCATTCGAGGTGCTCCGGTCGAGCGTGGAGATTGGACTGCTTGCCCTGGCACTCACACCGGTGATTATCTCCGGCGGTATTGATCTCTCGGTAGGCTCCATGATGGGGCTGGCAGCAGTGGTCTTCGGAAGCTTGTGGCGCGACGCGCACCTGCCAGTGCCCGTGGCTGCAGGTGCTGCGCTGCTGGTTGGTCTGGCAGGCGGGGGATTGAATGCACTCTTGATCGCCCGTTTGAAGCTGCCTCCGCTGATTGTGACCCTGGGTACATTCTCGCTGTTTCGCGGTATGGCAGAAGGGCTGACGCGTGGCATTGAGAACTACTCGGGTTTTCCGCCAGGCTTCCTTTTTTGGGGCCAGGGTTATATTGGAAGTGTGGTTCCGGCACAGTTGTCGATCTTGCTGGTGGCAGTTGCAGTGACTGTCTGGTGCATGCATCGCACGGCATTTGGCCGTACGCTTTATGCAATCGGGTACTCTGTGGAAGGAACGCGTTATGCCGGAGTGCCGGTTGCCCGCCGCCTGAGCGTTGTATATCTGTTATCAGGGCTGGCATCAAGCCTGGCGGCAATCATCTACGTGGCGCATCTCGGGCAAGCGAAATCCGATGCAGGAACAGGATACGAATTAATTGCGATCGCCGCAGTTGTGCTGGGCGGCGCTTCCATCACAGGAGGCCGGGGCACGGTACTCGGCACGGTGTTGGGTCTGTATGCCATCGTGATCCTGGAAAATGGATTGCGCATGAGCGGCGGACCGGCGGAGCTGACTGGCATCCTAACGGGTGTGCTGTTGCTGGCCACGGTTGGGTTGAAGCGTTTCTCTACCAGTGACAGACGGACGGCACAAACTACTTCAGAGGAGATAGAGATGAAGAACTGGCAGGTTGGGGTCTTGACTGCCGCGATTCTGGCCGGAGCCTTGATTGTGGCAGGAAGTAATTGGCTGCTCGTGCACTCGTTGCGGCAGGAGCTCATAGATGGACACAAGAGTGAGTCCGCCGCTTCAGGAACAGGAAGCACTCCACGAGCACACAGAACCCAGATTGCTATGATGCCCAAAGCGAAGGGTGATCCGTATTTCATCAGTTGCCGCCAGGGCGCTGAGGAGGCTGCCAAAGAGCTGGGCGTTGATTTGCTGTGGGATGGCCCGACCGATCTCGACCCGGCAAAGCAGAACGAAGTTGTGGAATCATGGATCACTCGCGGCGTGGATGTGATTGCGGTCAGTGTCGAGAACAAAGCCGCAATTTCGACGGTGTTGCGCAAAGCCCGGGCCAAGGGCATCCGCGTTATCACATGGGATGCAGATGCCGAGCCGGATGCACGCGATTTCCTGATCAATCAGGCGACTCCGCAAGGCATCGGCTACGCGCTGACCGACGAAGCCGCGGGAATTCTCAACAGCAAGGGAGACTTCGCAATCGTCACGGCTAGCCTGAGCGCAGCGAATCAGAACGAGTGGATCAAATACATCAGGCAGCGGCTGGCGGAGAAGTATCCTCAGGTCAAGCTCGTTGCCATCCAGCCCAGTGACGGCGATCGCGACCGCGCGTTTGCCGAGACGCAAACCCTGCTCAAGGTCTATCCTCAGGTGAAAGTGATCATGGCGATTGCGGCGCCGGCGGTCCCCGGAGCTGCCGAGGCAGTGAAGCAATCGGGCCGCTCGGACGTCAAAGTCACCGGCCTGTCACTGCCCACAATGTGCAAGCCCTACGTCAAAGATGGCACCATCAAGAGCATTATTTTGTGGAACACGGTTGATCTGGGTTATCTGACCGTCTATGCCTCCAACGCGCTGAGCTTGGGAGAGCTCAAGCGCGGCGACACCGGAATCAAAGCCGGAAGGCTCGGGAAAATTGACGTTGTTGGCGATGAGGTCCGCTTGGGCGCGCCATTTGTGTTCGATAAAAATAACATTGACAACTTCAATTTTTGAGAATGTGCGTGAGTTCGTGTATACATAATTTTATTTCGCTTAATTTTATTTTTTGCTCTCGTTGCAGGATGGTGTTTATGAAGGTCCAAGAAAAGCTTCGCTATCTCGAAGATCGCTGGGATGACCAGATTGCGCGCTCGCTTGACGCTCCCGACCTTCTTCGCTACCGCTCGAATGTGCTGGGTTCAGATTTACGCATCACGAACTTCGGTGGGGGAAACACGAGTTCAAAAATTACTGACGCCGACCCTATTGACGGCTCAAAGCAGACGGTGCTGTGGATCAAGGGAAGCGGTGGCGACATTGGCAGTATTCACAGAAAAGGGTTCGCGACGCTGTATCTTGGCAAGCTGCACGCACTGGCAGACCGCTATCGCGGTGTAGATTTCGAAGATGAGATGGTAGAGATGTATCCGCTGTGCGCATTTGGGAACAATACAGTTGCTGCTTCTATTGATACGCCGCTTCATGGGTTCCTGCCGTATGAGCACATTGACCACCTGCACCCTGATTGGGGTATTGCGCTGGCAGCCGCGGCCAATGGATTGGAAAAAATGCAGGAATTCAACCGCCGCTTCAAACAAAAACTGGTATGGGTGCCATGGCAGCGTCCCGGGTTCGAACTGGCGATGATGCTGCGCAAGGCCGTCGAGGCCAATCCGAAATGCACTGGAATCGTCCTGGGCGGGCATGGCCTGTTCACCTGGGGTGAGACGCAACGCGAGTGCTACCTGAATACGATCACCATCATTGATCAGTTGGGCCAATTCGTTCTTGAGCACGTGGAGCAGAAGGGAAGTGGTCTATTCGGTGGAACCCGATGCAAAACCTTGGAAACCCATCATGAGCTAGCGCTCGATGTTTTTCCTTTCGTGCGTGGCCGGGTTTCCAAAAACCAGCGGATGATCGGCAGTTTCAATGATCTGCCAGAGGTGCTGCAATTCGTGAACTCCCAGGATGCCGGGGAACTTGCTCACCTGGGGACAAGTTGCCCTGATCACTTCATCCGGACCAAGATTCGACCGCTGTTTGTTTCCTGGGAGCCGACCAGCAACCTGGGTGGCTTGCGGGAGAGCATTGACGCAGCGTTGACAAAATATCGTGACGAATACAAGCAATATTACGAATCATTTGCTGGATCCGACTCTCCCAAGATGCGTGATGCGAGCCCCACGGTTGTGTTGATACCGGGAATCGGCATGTTCAGTTTTGGGAAGAACAAAACCGAGGCGCGAATCACCGGAGAGTTTTATACGAATGCAATTCACGTGATGGAAGGGGCGACGTCGCTGGAATCGGGACGCGTGCCCAAGACCTTGCCGCAAGCCGCGCCTGCAGCGAAAACGAGTGCATTCAACGTGCATACGAACTACGTAGCGTTGCCTCCATCGGAAGCGTTTCGCATTGAGTACTGGCAACTGGAAGAGGCGAAGATCCGCCGGCAGCCTCCGGAGAAGGAGTTAAGCAGGCGCGTACTCGTAGTGGTCGGCGGTGGCAGTGGAGTCGGACGAGCAGTCGCCGAGCTTGCTGCGCAACGCGGCGCACATGTCGTGGTTGCCGATCGTGACATAGATTCGGCGAGTAACGCTGCCTCGCAGGCGCAGAAGAGCATTGGCAAAGAAGGTGCAATGGCTGTTGCCATGGATATCCGGGAACGTGTTGCGATCCGAAAAGCTTTGCGCGAGGCAATCGCGTTCTATGGCGGCATAGATATTCTCATTAATACAGCGGCGATATTTCCAGCGTCGCCGGATGGGCGCATCTCAGACGCTCAATGGGGCGTGACCCTCGATTTGAACGTTACCGCCAATCACCGGCTTGCTGAAGAAGCCGCATATGTTTTTCAAGAGCAGAACCTCGATGCGAGTATCGTGCTGACCAGCTCAGCGAACGCCGTGGTCCCGAAGTGCGGCAGCGAAGCCTATGATGTAAGCAAGGCCGCGGTGAACCATCTGGTCCGTGAATTGGCGATTTCTTTGGCGCCCAAGGTGCGCGTGAATGGGATCAGTCCGGCAACCGTAGTTAAGGGTTCCACCATGTTTCCGCGAGAGCGCGTGATAGCCTCGCTGACGAAATATGGAATTCCCTTTGAGACGTCGGCTACCTACGATCAACTCCGTAATTTACTGGCTGGCTTCTATGCCAAACGAACTCTGACGCATCAGCCAATTGATCCGGAAGATTGCGCAGCGGCAATATTGTTTCTTGCTGGACCGCAATCGCGGTGCACGACCGGCCACCTGATTCCCGTAGACGGTGGCCTTACAGAGGCGTTCCTTCGATAGCCGAGGGGGAGCAGATGAGTACACAAGCCCACGTGGCCGTTGATTTAGGTGCTGAGAGTTGTCGTGTATCGCTCTTGCGCTGGAGTAACGGAATTCCAGAAATACGGCTTGTTCATAGATTCCCGAACTCTCCGATCTCTGAGCGAGGTGGACTCCGATGGGACTTGGAAAATATTTTGCTCGGTGTCGAGAAAGGACTGCGGCTCTGCGCCAACATTGCGGAAGAAGGAATCGCGGCGGTCGGTGTGGACGGTTGGGCGGTGGATTACGTTCGTCTCATGCCAGACGGGAAAATCGCTGGTAATCCATTTTGCTATCGCGACGAACGAACGATTGCAGCGGAGAAAGAAGTCCGTCAGCGCATTCTGCCAGACCGACTGTACGCACTTACAGGAATTCAGTTGCTTTCTCTCAACACGCTGTACCAGCTCTACGCAGACGGGCCAAGTGCGACAGACCAGAGCGCAAAGTGGCTTAATTTGCCTGAATTCATCACATACCGACTAGGTGGCAAGCCCGTTGCCGAGTACACGAATGCAACCCACACGCAATTGGTAAGCCTTGGAACACATGAGTGGTGCGAGGAAATTTTTAAGGCTGCCGGGCTTGACCTCTCTGCCGCTCCCGAAATCGTGCCAACCGGGTCTGTTGTGGGAGCTATGGAGGGAAAATTAGCCGGTCGGCCCGCATTCAAGAATACGAAACTTATTGTCCCTGCTTGCCATGACACAGCATCTGCGATTGCGGGCATCTCTGCTGATGGCGACGACTGGGCATTCATCAGTTCCGGGACATGGTCGCTGGTTGGGACGCTGCTCGATTCTCCCTGTATGCATGACGCGGCACGTTCTAAGAACTTCACGAACCTGGGAGGCGCGGGCGGGAAGATCTGCTTTTTGAAAAATGTAAATGGGATGTGGCTCCTGCGTCAGTGCCTGCAACATTGGGAATCTCGAGGATGGAAGTGCGACATTGCAGAGCTGATCAAAGAATGCGAGACCCTGCCTGCGCCCGATTATTGTTTCGATGTGGACGCTCCTGGTTTGCTCTCATCCGGGGATATGCCCAACAAAATCAATGCGCAGCGCCAACACGCCGGGTACCAACCCTTTCCTGAGGGAGACCAAGGCATAGCGCTCATGGTCAACAGCATTTTCCATAGCCTGGCCCTTCGTTACGCCAGCGTATTGAACGACATTGCAGACGCTACCAAAAAGAAAATGACCCGGTTGTATATCGTGGGTGGTGGCAGTAAAAATGATTACTTGAACCGACTTACAGCCGAGCGCACCGGGCTGGAAGTTCTGGTTGGGTCAAGTGAGAGTTCGACGGTTGGCAATTTTGCAATCCAGCTTGCTGCTCTTCGGGGCGACATGACTGCAGCCGGGGTGAAACACTCATCGGTCGCCCAATGGGCTGGAGTGCTTGGTGCACAGCCTGTAATCTGCTCTCTGGAAGGCGCAGCACGATAAGCGGAAATCTCGGCTGGATTGAAGCTTCTGTGTTCGATTGGAGACACCATGAGTAAAGATGAATCAGCAACGGTCGTATGGCAAGCGCTCGATAAACTGAAAGTAGAACTGCCATCGTGGGGGTTTGCCAATACGGGTACCCGTTTCGGGAAATTCATCCAGTCAGCGGCGGCAACTTCAATCGAAGAGAAGTTCAGCGATGCTGCCCAGGTGCATGCGGTCACGGGTGCTTGCCCAACTCTGGCACTGCACGTGCAGTGGGACCTTCCCCGAGGATTAAAAGACGTTGGAGCGGTTGAAGGTCTGATCAAGAAATATGGCATCCGCCCAGGTTCGATTAATCCGAACGTTTTCCAGGACCAGGAATATAAGTACGGATCCGCCGGCAATCCAAATCCTGAGATTCGGCGCAAAGCGCTGGATCACATCCTGGAATGTATTTCCATCGCCGATGCTCTAGGTTGCCGAGATATTTCTCCGTGGTTCGCGGATGGTTCCAATTATCCGGGAACGCAGAACATGCGAAAGAGAATCGAATACTTCGAAGAGGGACTGAAAGAAGTTCATTCTGCGCTCAAACCTGGGCAACGCTTGCTGATCGAATATAAGCCCTTTGAACCAGCCTTCTATCACACCGACATCGCCGATTGGGGCATGGCGTTTCTGTTGGCGAAGGCGGCTGGTCCTCAGGCCCTCGTGCTGGTTGATACCGGCCACCATTACCAGGCACAGAATATCGAGCAGATCGTGGCATGGCTGCTGCACTTTACGATGATTGGCGGCTTTCACTTCAACGACCGGCGCTATGCCGATGACGATCTGACTCTAGGTTCGATTGACCCCTATCAAGTCTTTCGGATTTTCCATGAGATTCTCATGTACCAGTGGGAGACCGAAGCCGCTGCAGATATTGCTTACATGGTGGACCAAAGCCACAATCTGAAAGGGAAGATTGAAGCGATGATTCAGACGGTGTGCACGGCGCAAGAGCTCTATGCAAAGGCAGCGCTTGTAAACCATGAGCGGTTGTCAGCGTTCCAGAAAAACTGCTCTTTGGTGGAAGCCGAGGAGACCCTTAGAGGCGCATTCTGGCAGGATGTGCGCCCGGCAATCCGTGAGTGGAGAAAAGCCAAGGGGTTGCCCGAAGATCCGCTCAAAAGTTTCAAAGAGAGTGGCTACCTGGAACGTATTACTCGCGAACGTAAGGAGCGCAATCTGGGTGCGACCGTAAGCTACGTGTAAGGGTTTCGGGTTTCTTTGCAGCAGAATTGAAGAGACCCGTCGTCTAAGAGGGCGGAGTTAAACCCATGAGTGTGTCGTTGGGGTAGATGTGGTCCACGTTTTCCGGAGTAATCAACTGGTGCCGAATAAATACGGCTGGCGGCGTCAGTTTGTGGTCCAGAAGTTGTAAAGCAAGCCGCATCACGCTCGAGCCGTATTTTTCCGGAAAATAAGCAATCGAACCGATGAGACGCGTATTGAGTTCACGTAACTCTGCGCGACCTTCGGGTTCGGCGTTGTGGCCAACGATGGCGCATTCGGAGGCGCGTCCGGCCTCCTGAAAAGCGCGCAGCGCGCCCAGGGCGCTGGAGTCGGTGGCGGCACCGACAAGAATGCGCTTGGATTTCGATTGCCGAAGATGTTTGCGCATGCGATCCTGGCTGACCCCGAACTGGCCGTCGCCATCAATGTGCAGGATGCGGCAGGAGTCGGGGACGCTCATCACCTCATGAATGCCGGTCAGCATGCCTCGAATTCGTGCCTGCGGTACTGAACCCGCACGAGAGATTTCCACCAGCACAATCTCATCGGCTGCACCTTGCCAATGCTTGCTAGCCCAGCGGCCCAGATGTCGTCCGCCCAGGAGGCCTGCTTCATAGTTGTTGGCGCCAAAATAAGTTGCTCCGGGATGTGGGATATCAATAGCGATGATGGGAATATTACACTCCAGATATTTTCTGGAAATCGCAGGCGCGACTGCCTCATCTGCCTGGAACTCAATCACCAGATCAACTGCTTCCCGAAGCAGGTAATCAGCATTGCGCAGGGCAATCTTGGCGTTATAGCGGTTGTTCACCATGATCAATTCAACCTGTGCGCTTTCGGCAGCGCGAACCAGGCTGGCAGCGACCTCGCGCGGGAACGAGGCATCCTGGCCATGCCCGGCATACCCAATTCGGTAGCGGCGGCCGGGACGCAGATCAGATACCAGCCGGTATTCGTTCACACCTACTTTCTCGATGATGTTGCAGGCGTGCAGCGTGTAGAGAAGCCGGAAGCACAGCCCCTTGTTGAACCCGGTGCGGGCAACAACATCACGCAATCGCAACACTTCGCCCTTGTAGTGAAAGGCGGCAAGAACCTGCGAAGCGTGTATTACCGACTGAACTATATAGCGATCGTGATTTGAAGGATTCACGTTTTTTATTTGCAATTCCTCTCCAAGAATGCCCGAGCGCGTTTCGCAGTATATAACAAAATTGCAGGCTGTGTTAAAGCAAGGGGCGCACCTATCAGCAAGATTACATGCATCCAACTCCCTTGTTTGTAGGTACTTATCCAGCTCAGCGTTCGCCTTATCCTGTTTTGTAGGGCAAAACACAGGCTTATTGGAAGAAAGTGCTTGATTGAACGAAACAGGCGGGTAAATATGCTCACCGCGCAGTGTTCAGCGGGGGTTTGGGGTGGTTGATTGCTTTTGCGGCCGCTGGGTTCGCAGCACAACTGGCCCTTGGGTTGGAAATGTGGGGATAACAAACCACTTTTTCCTGCACCGAAGTTGATTCCGGAGGGGGGAGTCTCGCAATGTTAAGAGCGTATCGAAGCAAATTGGTTTGTACATGTGTGATGGGTTTGATTCTGTTGCTGTCCGTCTGGGCCGCAGCCCAAAGCAACCGAGGCGGTATAAGCGGCACGGTTACCGATCAGCATGGTCTGATTGTGGCGGATGCAACCGTAGTGATTACCAATGTGGGCACCAACGAAGGGATAAGGCTGCATCTATCGAGCGCCGGTTCATACAGCGCCCAGAACCTGGAGCCGGTTATTTACCGCATCGAGGTACAGGCGCGCGGCTTCAAAAAGGAAGTCATTGAGAACGTCAAAGTGGATACCGCAACAACGGCAACCAAGAACGTTGTGCTGCAGCCGGGAGCGACCACTGAGACGGTTGATGTCACCTCGGACGCGCCGCTGATTGACACCCAATCGGGCACTGTTGGCCAAACCGTTACAGAGCGCCAGATCGCGGACATTCCGCTGAACAACCGAAGCGTGCTTGACTTGGCCATCACTGCTCCTACGGTGAATGGAGTCGTTGGCACTGAAGATCCCGGCGTCACCGCGGGGGCACCGGTCCCTGGTTTCAATTTGAGTTTGGGTGGCGGCCGTCCGGGAAGCTCCGCGATCCTGGCCGATGGGGCCAACAATACGGGCATCGGAATTGCGCGCGAAGTCGTAAGCTTCACGCCCGAGACGGTGCAGGAGTTCACCGTACAGACCTCGGCCTATTCGGCGGAATACGGCCAGACCGGTGGCGGTGTTATTAACGCGACTACTAAATCGGGAACGAATGATCTGCGCGGCACGGCGCTGTGGTATACACGCAACCCCTCGACCAGTGCAAGACAGTTTACGACACAGCTCAATCCTCCTCCCAACAATCTGCGCAGCAACCAGGGTTCGCTGACGGTGGGCGGACCGGTGGTGATCCCAAAGCTTTATAACGGCCATGATCGGACTTTCTTCTTCTTTGCCTTCGAACCCCGCTGGCGCCAGGACTTCCTGACGGTGGGCTCACTGCTTCCCACTGACGCCATGCGCAACGGGGACTTCACCGGCTTAACGCGCACGACCAGCGGCTGGCTGCCAAACAGTGTGGCGCAGCAATTTAGTCTCGCGTCGGTCGGGCCTGCCACAATTTTTCGGCAGTTCACTCTCGGAGCCAATGGCCAAATGACGCCTTTGACCACTCCTGTCCAGTTTGCCACACCTAACGTAATCCCCCAGAACTACTTGGACCCAACGGCGCTCAAGGCGCTGCAGTTCATGCCGCACGCGGGCGCATATTTCCTGGATGCGAATGGAAACGTAAAGAATTTTCTGGTCCATCGCTTTGTGCAGCAGAATGAAACCCGTTATACAGCCAAGGTAGACCATACCCTTACCAACTCGAACCATATGAGCTTCCGCTACACGCTGGTTCCGGCGGTAGGCACAACTGGTTTCGGCAGTGACGTGAATGGCAATGGCGGATCCTACAGCTATTCTCAGCAAGCTGTGATTTCAGATACTCAGACCTTTTCGTCCAGCATAATGAACGAGGTGCGTCTCGACTACACGCGCGGCACATTCAGCAACGACTTTTCGCCGCGGTTCAACATCAAGTCAGGCGAAAACCTGGCCACGGAGTTGGGGCTCCCCAGTCTTACCAAGGGTGGAACGCCCCTCTTTCAAGTCAGCACGGATGCGAATGGGTTCGACGCCTTTACTAATATCGGTTCTTCGGGATCTACGAACAATTACAACGTTGAAGAGCGATACAACATCGCGGACACGGTTTACATGACCCGCGGCAACATGAACTGGAAGTTCGGCATTGATCTGGACCATTCGCTGCTGAATGTGATTCCATTTTTCGGCGCCTCGGGCGGCCGCTGGGACTTCAGGACTGCCCAGACCAGCATGGTGTTCGGCTCAACGTCCACGGCCAACGGAGGGAATCCGTTTGCCAGCTTCCTGCTAGGAGTACCCAACCTGGTGTTGGATCGCCCAGTCCTGATTTCGTACCACTACCGTTGGAACAGCGCCGCTGCATTCATACAGAATGACTGGAAGCTGAAACCCAACCTTACGCTGAATCTGGGCGTGCGTTACTCCCTGCAACTGCCGCGCGTAGAGAAAAACAATCTGCAGGGCGAGTTCCTGCCGCAGTTGGCACAAAGCTTCGGGCTGACTACACCGGTCACACTTCCTGGCAGCGGACAAGTGGTTAGCTCCATCATTGTCCCCCCGTTTGCTTACGCCGGACTTGGTGGACGGTCAAAGTACCTCACTCCAATCGAGCGTTACAACTTCGAACCGCGCATTGGTTTCGCGTGGTCTCCATTCTCAGGAGGGCGAAGCCTTGTGATTCGAGGTGGTTACGGACTTTCTCACGTTCCTCTTACGGGAAACAACCGGCTACCCAATCCTGATTTTGGCGGGACGGTCAATATATCAACCACGACGACCGGATCAACCGGCGCAGTTGATCCGACCTCTGCGGTACGATTGTCAAGCAATCCGCCGCTCTTGAATCCTTCGCTTACGCCGCAGACCGCGCTGAACATCCCCACAAACGGGCTGGTTTATCTGGGCAGTTTGGGTATTCCGGGATTCGCGGTTTCGAATAATTCAAAGATCCCCTATGTGCAGAACTGGAATTTATCCATGACGTGGGAGCCGTTCCGCAATACCATCTTCCAACTGGGCTATCTCGGCAGCAAAGGAACGCATCTGTTCCTGCCGCAGATTAATTCCAATCCTCGTGACTTCAACCTTATCGAGGCCATGGACACCGCGACGCAACTACCTCCCGGTGCTACGAAGACCGGTACTCCGGCAACGCCAGATACCACTATTGTTGATCCACTTGGCCGCAGAGATCTGGCTGGAAATCCGCTTTCGATACCTCTAGGAAGTCTGGCAAGTGTGTATGGAGGTTTCAATAATCTCTTTACCTATTTTGATTCGGGGGGAAGCAGCATCCTTCATGCCGGCTATGTAAGTATGCAACGGCGAGTGGGCACAGGCCTGACGTTTACCGCCAACTATACCTACGGTAAATCCATTGACAATGCCTCCGACGCCGGTCCTGACAAGAACGTGCTTACGTCAGGCACGACGCAGGGCGGTGATGTAACCTTTGGAGCGCCGCTTAGCCTTGATCGCTCGGTATCTGCCTACGACGTCAAGAATGCGTTTAGCGCGACTTACATCTATGACGTCCCGTTCGGGCAGGGCCACAGGTTCCTGACCAATGCGGGGACACTGCTCAATACTCTACTGGGCGGCTGGACTACGAGCGGGGTCTTCCGGCTGCAAAGTGAATATCCTTTCTTGCCGACAATCTCAGACGCGAACGGCCTGAACGCTACCCTGACGCACACCGTTCGTCCAGACATTGTTCCCGGCGTGCCGCTGATTAACCCAAATTACAACCGCAACTGCATAGCCAGCAGCGTTTGCGAACCTTACCTCAATCCCGCGGCATTTATGCGTCCCGTGAAGGGCCAATTGGGGAATGCCTCTCGTACTCTTGATGTCCGTGGACCGATACAGCAATACTTCGACGTCTCGGTGCAGAAGACTTTCAGTCTCGGCGGCGACGGTAAGCGCAGATTGCAGATCCGCGTGGATGCTGTCAACGTTCTCAATCATCCTATCCTCCAGTTGACTTCCGGTAACTCCGGTCCCGACTTTATGGGCGCGCCCAATGAAGGTACTATCAGTGTCGCCTATCCGTCGGGCGTGGCAACCCCCACCAGTCTCACAAACGCAGAATACGCCGCTTGGGCGGCTTTCAACGGGCAACCGGTGTCAGCAGGTACCTTGAACTCGATTGAAGCGATGGTGGACAGTTTCCGGGCGAACGGTGGCAAGGGCGCGTTGCCACTGGACTTCTTCCATATTCAGCTTCCCACGGGCTTTGCCACCACAAACGCAAATGCCTTCGACATCAGAACTTTAAACGGGTACAAGCTATGGCGCCTGCGGCAAGCCTACAACCCCAACTTCGGACAACTTCGTGATCTCGGATTGCCGCGTTACATCCAGTTCGGTATAAAGTTTTATTTCTGATCGAAGCAGCATACATTAGCACCTTCGTAATTCTTCAGCCGGTGGTGGGATCAAACCCGCCGCTGCCGCTGAACGCGCTTTACGAGAAAATCAAGAACCTGGCTTAAAGTGACATTAAAGCATTGTGGATCCTGATTACATATCCGCAGAAATAGCGGAGGTAAGAGTATTTACACGTGGAGGATTTAATAGTGCAAACAAGGCGCCTTTCGGTTGTCGCCGTCGTTGCAATCGCCATGGCCTTGTTCCAGGGAATAGCCCCGAGAACCGCCCTGGCCCAGCCCAGCAAGACAAATTTCAAATTCAGTTTCGGACAGGGAAAGGCTGAACGGGATTATCTCCAGGTTTTGCCAACCGCCGCCTACGTCAAAGACCGTGGGTACGGTTTTATTGGCGCTTTGCCGGTGCCCGCAAAAGAGCCGGGTAAAGCGAAGACGCCGCCTGGCAGCTTATGTACTGACGGCAAACCATTTTTGTTTACGGTTGATGTGCCCGAGGGGAATTACAGCGTTTCGGTTACCTTGGGCGATAAATCGAGCGAATCCACAACCACTCTCAAGATGGAAGCGCGCCGTTTGGTGCTGGAAAAAGTGCATACGGCGTCGGGGAAGTTCGAAACTCGAAAGTTCACGATCAACGTTCGGCGTAGTCAATTGAACTCGGGCGAGATGGTCAGATTAAAGCGCGACGAGCAATCCAATCTGGATTGGGATGACCAGTTGACCTTTGAATTCAACAATACCCATCCGTGTGTTCAAACGCTTGAGATCAGCAAGGCTGATGATGCCATCACCGTTTATATTGCGGGAGACTCTACCGTGACCGATCAAGCGAAGGAGCCCTGGGCCGCCTGGGGACAAATGCTGCCCCGGTTCTTTAAGCAGGGTGTCGCCATCGCCAATCACGCTGAATCAGGAGAGTCTCTGAAGAGCTTCATGGGAGAGCACCGTCTGGAGAAGGTTCTGGAGACGATCAAAGCCGGCGATTATCTGTTCATCCAATTTGCGCATAATGACCAGAAGCCGGGCTCTTCTCATGTAGATCCATTCACCACTTATAGAGATACTCTCAAGCTCTACATTGATGAAGCACGAAAGCGCAAGGCCATTCCAGTGCTGGTGACTTCAATGCACCGCCGAAACTTCGACGCAGACGGAAAGATAGTAAACACGCTCGGAGACTATCCCGAGGCCATGCGCTTGTTAGCCAAAGATGAAAACGTGCCGCTGATAGACCTGAATGCCATGAGCAAAACATTGTTCGAAGCCATGGGACCGGACGGAACATTGAAGGCTTTTGTGCACTATCCTGCGGGAACTTTTCCGGGGCAGGAGGCCGAACTTAAAGACAATACCCATTTCAATGCTTACGGAGCCTATGAGCTGGCCAAATGCGTGGTCGAGGGCATCAAAGAGAACAAGCTTGGTCTTACAAAATACCTAGTTGATGACCTGCGGCCTTTTGATCCCCGCCATCCCGACGCGCTTCCGGACTGGAGTTTGCCGACAAGTCCGATGAGTACGGAGGCAAAGCCAGAAGGCAATTGAAGAAATAAATGACCTGCATGATGAATTGGAATAAGAAGCTTTCTTGGGCACTAATAATAACGATAACGGTGCTCGTCTCCGCGGCTTACGCGGATGTCACGCTGCCCGATATCTTGAGTGATGGAATGGTGCTCCAGCGCGACCAGCGTGTACCAGTTTGGGGCAAGGCCGATCCGGATGAGGCCATTACCGTTAGCTTCGCGGGCCAGGTCAAGAAAACCAAAGCCGACCAAGAAGGCAAATGGCGCGTTGACCTTGATCCCATGCCTGCCAATGCAGCCTCCGCCACCATAACAATCACCGGACACAACGTGATCGAATTGAAAAATGTTCTTGTGGGCGAGGTCTGGCTTTGTTCAGGCCAGTCGAACATGCAGCGCACCTTGCCCGAGACCAATGACGGCGACGCCGCGATTGCGGCCGCCGATCACCCCACCATTCTTCTCTTCGACGTAAGCCGCGAGGTTGCGTTCAAACGCAAGACCGGCAAGTTGGGGATGTGGCAGGTGTCTTCGCCAGAGTCAGTCAAGCCATTCTCCGCGGCATGTTATCACTTCGGGGTAGAGTTGCAGAAAGAGCTGCAGGTTCCTATTGGTTTGATTAATTCGTCATATGGCGGGTCGCAGGCCGAAGCTTGGACACCGGTGGAGTATATTCTGGCATCGGACGATCTTCGTCCGTGCGTGGAGCGCACCAAAATCTGGGACGAAGAGAGGCCCCGGGTCAAGGCTGAGTTTGATGAAAAGATGAAACAGTGGCGTGATGCGGTCGAGAAGGCAAAGGCCAACGGCACTCGCGCACCCAACGCGCCGCGCGATCCGGATGCGCTGCGCCCCTACCGCATTGCCGCTTCCATCTACAACGGCATGATTGAGCCACTCATACCATTCGCCATCCGCGGCGCGATTTGGTATCAGGGAGAATCAAACGAGGACCGTGCGCAACAGTACGGCATCCTCTTGCCCACAATGATTCGGGCTTGGCGAGAGCGCTGGGGACAGGGAGATTTCCCCTTCGGCATTATCCAGCTTCCGAGCTATCGAGACGTCCGCCCCGAGCCCACCGATGAGCCTTGGAGCTTTTTGCGTGAGGCACAGCGGCGCACCGCTTTGACAATTCCCAAAAGTGGACTCATTGTAACGATTGATATAGGTGAAGCTCATGACATTCATCCTAAAAACAAGCTTGAAGTTGGCAAGCGCATGTGCCGATGGGCGCTGGTGGATGTGTATGGCCGCAAGATGGTGAAATCAGGCCCAATGTTTCTCAAGGCAAAGATAAGTGGGTCGAAGATCATTCTTACGTTTGGCGAAGTGGGGCAAGGATTGAAAATCAAAGATGGCAGCAAACTCGACGAGTTTGCTATCGCCGGGGCGGACCATCAATGGCATTGGGTCGATGCGACGATTGCTGGAAAAGATCGGGTGGAAGTTCGGTCTCGTCTGGTGCCGCATCCCGAGGCAGTGCGGTATGCGTTCAACAATAATCCGCAGCATCCTAACCTTACCAACGAAACGGGACTGCCGGCGGCCCCGTTCCGCAGTGATGATTGGCCGGGACCAACGGACGGCAAACGCTAACAGTGCTCAGGAGAAGAATGATGATCAGAGAAAGTTTGGCAGCTTTGCTGCTGGTTTTGTTTTCGTCAACCGTTGGTTTTGGCCAGCAAGCTGCGTCCTCTCAGACTGGAGACGGCGAGGCTGCTTTGGTTTTGCCACAGGATCAAGGCGGTGGAAAACGCGCCTTCCGGCTCGACGGATTTTTCTATGAGACCACCGAGGGACGCACAACCTTCCCCGCGCAAATTACTGGTAAGGAGCGAAGCCTTCAGAGCAAAGGATTCGAAAACCAAGCCAAGATGGCTGACGGCCGCACGGTGAATATCTCGGTCAAACGGGAAGGCCACAATTTCATCATTCGCTTGGGTGCTCAGCCTGACTCCGGCATTACCAAATGGGGCTTTGCCGTGGCTTCGACGCAGGAAGAATACTACACCGGGCTCATGGAACGTGTAGTGGACGGGCCGCAACAGGCTTCATGGGCGCCTGGCCTGAAGCAGGCCATGGATCTACGCGGGCAAACCATTGAGATGATCCTCAAGCCCACTACCTCTATATATGCTCCATTCTATGTTTCATCCCGTGGCTATGGTTTATTTGTAAAGAGCCTGTGGCCGGGTCGTGTTGATTTCGCCGCGAGCGATCCCCAGCGGGTCAAGATTGAATTTGAAGGTCCAAGTCTCGAATTCAAAGTGTATATCTCTGATGACCCCATGGAACTGGTACGTGAGCATGCGCTCGATGCCGGCCCGCCCTTCCTGCCTCCTAAGTGGATGTACACGCCTTGGCGATGGCGTGACGAGCACACGCAGTTGTCGGAGTACTATGACGGCACGCCAGTGACGGGTCCGTTCAACTCCCAGGTCATGGAAGATGTGCTGATGATGCAAGCCTTCGGCATTCCCGACGGTGTTTACTGGATTGACCGTCCGTGGGGGCCAGGGCCATTGGGATACGACGATTTTGAAATTGATGCCAAGCGTCTGCCCAATTTTCCTGAGACGATCCGCTGGGTCAATGAAAAACATATGCAAATGATGATGTGGATCGGCCCGTTCTTCCAGGGCAACATGGCGAAAGAAGCCATGGCGAAAGGCTATACCTTGCCCGGCCAGAAGCCGACACGAAATAACTATCCACTGGCGGATTTGACCAATCCGGCGGCAAAGAAGTATTGGCAAGATGGTGTGGCGAAGTTGCTTAAGCTGGGAGTCGTTGGATTTAAGATGGATCGTGCTGAAGAGGACATCCCAGACGGCGGTCCTTACAACGTTTTTGATGGCCGCTCGCTCCGCGAAAACCGCAATGCTTATCCCGTCATGTACCTCAAGGCGACATATGATGTGACAAAAAAATATCGCGAGGATGATGATTTCGTCCTCATGCCTCGTGCCGCCTACACCGGCAGTTCACCCTACGGAGTGTTCTGGGCTGGTGACATTACCGGCACCCAGGAAGGCCTGCGGGCGGCGATCATCGCCGTGCAGCGTTCTGCTGTGATGGGCTATCCCAACTGGGGTTCCGATACCTGCGGTTATACCAATAAGGCAATTGACCAGGAAGTCTGCGGACGCTGGCTGGCCTTCAGCAGCTTTACCCCGATCATGGAGGTCGGTCCAACCCAGAACGTTGGATTCTGGAACCTGCCACGTGATCCGAGTTACGACCCTGTACTGATCGCGCTCTGGCGGCTTTACGGAAGGGTGCATGTGCGCCTGGCTGACTACAGTTACAAGAGCGCTCGGACCGCGCATGACACAGGTACACCAATCGTGCGCCCGGTTTTTCTGGTTGATCCTAAGGCTTCGCAGGCGTGGGCGAACTGGCATACGTATCTTTATGGGCCAGATTTGCTTGTCTCCCCAATATGGGAAAAGGGAAGGCGCACCCAGGAAGTCTACCTGCCCGCTGGTGAGCGATGGCGTTATGCCTGGCGGCCAGACAAGATTTACCAGGGTGGCCAGACGGTCACCGTTGATGCGGAACTCTACCAGATTCCGCTGTTCATTCGTGTGGGTTCGAGCGTTGACCTGGGCGACCTGAATCAGGAATATCAGGAATCACTCGCGATTGCCCAGAAGAAGCCGGACTTGAAGGCATTAGATGCAGAAGTAAGTGAGTGGTTCGCGAAGAACAAGCAGGGGACAGCGAAGAAATGAAGATGGCCGGCGTGAAACCCTGCAGACTCGGGAAGATGCATCAATGCGATTGAAAAGAATTTTTCGCGACTCAGCTAAATTCCTAATATGGGACATTCTATTCTTAATGCTTTTCTCAGTTGCGGCGTTTTCACAACAAGCGTCGGTTCCGCCGGTCTTTACCAATCCCGAAATAGGAGGACTCCAGCGCCTCTTTCAAGATCCACCTGATGACAGCCGCATTATGATGCGCTGGTGGTGGTTCGGGCCGGCAGTGACCAAGCCCGAGCTCGAGCGTGAAATGCGGCAAATGAAAGCTGCGGGGATAGGCGGTTTCGAGGTGCAGCCGGTTTATCCTCTTGTTCCCGATGATCCGGATGTCGGCATAAAAAACCTTTCTTTCCTCTCCGACGAGTTTCTTGATGTGCTGAAGTTTACCTCTGAAAAAGCACACGAGCTCGGACTTCGAATGGATCTCACCCTGGGAAGCGGGTGGCCTTACGGAGGGCCGCAAGTTCCCATCAATCATGCCGCCGGGCAATTGCGCTTGCAGCGTGTGAAGGTCGCGAGCGATTCGCAACGCGTGTCGGTGCCGAGTATGACTGCCGGCGAAAAATTGCTCGCGGTTTTTCTGGCTGATATCCAGGGACAGGCGATCGCACCGGAAAGTTTGCATGAGCTTACCGTCAACGGAGAAAACCTGGTCGAACTCCCTGCCGGCCTCAGTGGGCCTCACGAACTACTTTTCTTTATTTCGAGCCGCACGGGAATGACCGTAAAGCGGTCTGCAGTAGGGGCCGAAGGGTTCGTGGTGGATCATTACGATGCTGCGGCTGTTGCGGAGTATCAACAGAAAGTTGGTATCCGGCTCATGCAGGCTTTTCGCGGCACACCTCCGTATGCAGTTTTCTGCGACAGCCTGGAAGTATTTCAATCCGATTGGACGGGTGACTTCCTGGAGGAGTTCCAAAAGCGGAGAGGCTATGACCTCAAGCGGTATCTTCCTGCTCTGGTATTCGATATCGGACCAAAAACCGGGGCCATTCGGCATGATTGGGGGAAGACACTTACGGAGCTATTCAACGAGCGTTTCGTTGTTTCCATGCGGGGGTGGGCCAAACAAAATAAAACATTATTTCGCATGCAAGGTTATGGCATGCCTCCGGCTGAGATGTCGAGCAATGCGCTGTCAGATCTGCCAGAAGGCGAGGGGCCGCAGTGGCAGGTGGTCCGCGGTTCACGCTGGGCTGCCTCGGCCAGCCATATTTATGGGCGTCCGGTAACGTCGTCAGAAACCTGGACTTGGATCCACTCGCCGGTTTTTCGCGCGACTCCTCTCGACATCAAAGCTGAGGCAGATCTTCACTTTCTGCAGGGAATCAACCAACTGGTGGGGCATGGCTGGCCCTATACCGCGGAGGGTGTCGAGTATCCGGGATGGCGCTTCTATGCCTCGGGTGCTCTGGACGATAAAAATCCGTGGTGGATCGTGATGCCCGATGTGACCGCGTATCTGCACCGGCTTAGCTTCCTGCTGCGACAAGGAGAGCCTGCCAATGATGTCGCTCTGTATCTTCCCAACAGCGATGCCTGGGCGAGCCTTTCCGCTGGGCGAGTCCACCTGATTGAGACCCTTCGCGATCAAGTTGGCATCGATGTGATGCCGCAAGTTTTCGAAGCTGGATTCAATTTGGACTTTTTCGATGACGATGCTCTCAAGCAAACTGGCCACCTGGAAAAAAACAGTCTGACGCTTGGGCCGGGCAGATACCGGGTAGTCATTCTGCCCGATGTCGAACGCATACCGCTTGAGACGCTGCAAAAACTGGCGGACTTTGCTCACGGTGGCGGGGTGTTGATTGCCACACGCCGCCTGCCTTCGTTAGCCCCTGGCTTTCTGGCAGCCGACGCGGAAAACAGCCAGGTTCGTGATCTTTCGCGCAGTTTGTTCGAAGGCCCGTCGGCTGTCGCGCATTTCGTCGAAGACGAAAAGCAGCTTGGAAAACAACTGGCCAGCTTGTTGCAGAGCGACATCTCATTTTCCGCGCCTGCTCCGGATATCGGTTTTGTGCACCGTAGAACCAAGGACGCAGAAATTTATTTTGTGGCGAACACCGGCAATACACCTGTGAGTTTGAACGGCACCTTTCGCGTTGCAGCCGGGAACGCAGAGTGGTGGGACCCTATGACTGGGAGAGTTTCGAAGGCAAAAGCGCTGGTTCAGACAAAAGATCTGACAAAAAGAGGAATAACCATTCCGCTGAACCTGGAGCCTTATGCTTCGCGTGTGCTGGTTTTTTCACGGCGTTCTCTGCCGCCGCTCACTGCGCGACGTGCGCCTGTGACTCCCGCCCCCGTTGATCTGAGCACGGGCTGGCAGATTTCGTTCGGCCAAGACAGCAAATCAAAAACGATAGACCGGTTGGAATCCTGGACCGATGACAAAGAGACGCGCTATTTTTCCGGTATTGCCACATATGAGAAAGATGTAACCGTGCCGGAAAACATGCTGCAACCCGGCCTCGCGGTGCGGCTCGACTTCGGGGAAGCGAAACCCATTCCGCCACAGAATCTGCGAGCAGGCATGCAGGCCTGGCTTGATGCCCCGGTGCGCGAGGCAGCAGTCGTCTATGTGAATGGCAGTCGCGCGGGATCGGTTTGGTCGCCGCCATATTCGCTGGATATTACGTCTTACCTGAAGCATGGCAACAATCACGTGAAGATTGTTGTAGGTAATCTCGCGGTCAACTACATGGCTGGCCACGCATTGCCCGATTACCGGCTGCTCAACTTGCGTTATGGCGTACGCTTCGAAGCCCAGGACATGGACAAGATACGGCCAGTGCCCGCCGGTTTGCTCGGACCGATTCGCCTATTGTCTGTTGCTGAAGCGCCTTGAAACTAGAGAGTGTCCGTAATTCGGAAGCTATTCCCGCGTCTCGCGTCGTCACATAACGGCCAACACACCGTTCACGTAACCTACCGATTCCGCCAGGCCGGGCAGCGGGTCCTTCTCGTCTTTCTCGAATTCATAGTGGAAGGTTCCCGAGTACTTGAGCCGGTTTGCCTCCCGAAGCAATTTAGCGACGTCGATCACGCCCCGGCCAATTTCAACTGTCGTGCCGCTAGGCTGGGACGCCGATTCGTCCTTGAGGTGAAAATCGTGTACTCGATCAAAGCACTTGGAGAACTGTTCCGTCGGATCCAACCCGATCCGCTGTGTGTGCCCGATGTCGATGCATAACCCCATCCGCTTGTCCATGTTGGCGACAGCCTTGTACACGCTCTCCGGGCTGGGGAAGTTGCGGTCTGTAGGCCCGTGATTGTGAATGGCACAAATAATGTCTGTCTCTTTAGCTGCGTGCTCGACCGCTGGGAGCAGCGCTGGCTCCGGACCGCCAATAATCATCTTCATGCCTGCCTTCTTCGCATACGCGAAGGCTCGTTGGACCTCTTCCTCGGTTTTCATGTAAACCACACCGCAGGAGTCAGCTTCGAGCCCGGCCTGCTTGATCTTCTCCACCGCCGCCTGGATTTGCTCATCCGAACTATTCAAAGGGAGATGCATCTCCTTTAAGGTGAGCTTCTTCAACCCTAAGCGTTTCGTCATCTCGATGGCGTCTTCCAGCTTGAACGTGCGAAAGGAGTAGGATGCGATTCCAAAACTGAATGGGAAAGTGCGATTCCGTGCAGCTTCCTTAACTCCTGCCTGAAGCGGTTGTCCTGGAAGCAAGGCTGAAATTGGAATAGATCCCGCCGCCGCCGCAATGCTGGCAGTCTTCAAGAAACCACGCCTGGTAACATTGTTCATTGAGAGTCTCCGATTGGGTGAAATAGGTGCTAAATCCTGGACGTCGAGCGAATCCGGCGTATTGTAACCCTCTCGTTCGTCAAAAGTCTAACTGCCAACTTTTGCGGGAAACTCCAGAGCTATCCTGTTCAGGTTGGGAATTCCTCGACACGGCACACGAAGCATGACATCCGCGTAAATAATCGAAATGTGGCATAGAGACGCAGCAAACTGCGTCTCTAACCAAAGATGTCAACAAAGCGAGATAGCTCTATTCAACCGAATCGAAGAGTTTTTCCAGTGAAGTGATCTGGACGCGAAGCTCGTTTCTGATCTTCTCAGCGCGGTCGTTAAAATCAGACTCTTTGTCGCCCGGCTTGTAGGCGAAAACCGTACCGAGGGCACCGATTGTCTTCCCAGAACGGTCCTGCAATACCAACTCTACTTCGAAACGGTCTCCCTTTTTGTTGATTTCCAGGTTGGACTTGCCGGTTTGAACCACTCGGAGATCGTCCTCGTCGGCCTTCTTGCCAATTCGTCCTATGTTAGAAGCGATAATAATGTTGTCAGAGCCGTTCGGCGGAGTGACATGCATGGCGAGCACCAGCAAGTCGGGGTGCTTGGCAATAGCATCATCCACCAGTTTCTGTGCGTAGATTTTATTTTTTGGCGTCTGCGACAAAGCGGGATGAACGCTGCCGAAAACGGCCAGAAGTGCAAATAAACCAACCAAATACTTAAATCGTGTCATTACTGTTCTTTCTCCTCTCAAAGTTTGTGGCCTTCGGCAACCTCTACCAAAGCACCTTTAGCGAAAACTGTAATTGCCGAGGGCTGGTTAGCGTGCTGGTCAGTTGGCCAGCCGTGGGCAAGAGGTTGCCGCCTCCATTGAAAATCTGCTGCTGCGTGGTTAGTGGAGGCGCGAAGTTAACCCGGTTCAGCAAATTGAATGCCTGCGCCTGGAATTGAATTCGCCAACGCTCAGTAAAAGTAATCTCCTTGATGAGAGCCATATCCACGTCGAACAACCCAGGGCCGATGATGCTGTTTCTGCGATTATTTCCAAGCCGGGTACTGGGCGTAGGGAAAGAAAAGCAACTCAAATTGAGGTAGTTGACGCTTTGTGGATGAACAAGATTGCCGCATCCCGCGACCCGGTCAGGATAATCGAACGACGAGGTGCTGTTTGTTCCCAAAGGATCACCGCCGGTAATAACCGTAAAAGGCAGGCCCGTACGAGCAGAAAATATACCTCCCCAAGTCCATCCGCGTAAAGGCCAGGCCCAGGCAGGTTTTCCCGGAGCGGGAATTTGATACAGGTAGTTGGCCGAGAAGACGTGGCGAATATCGAAATCCGACAGGCTTTTATTTAGGGACATATCGAAGTATGGCAAGTTCGCCGCCGAATTCGAGAAGGTAGCGCCGGCCACTGAGGATGAGCTGTCATCAATGCTCTTTGACCAGGTATAGGAGACGCGGCCTTGAAGCCTTTTGAAGAGGTTGTATTTGAATTCGGCCTGCATGGAGTGATAGGTGGAACTGCCTACCCATAATAGCCCGGTCACTGCTCCGACTGCCGGATTCTGCACGGTACCGCTCCCGGCCGGTGACGGCCAGAGATATCCCAGCGGACTCTTGCTTGTTGGCAGAACGATATTCATGTCGTTTGAGTTGAACGGCTGGTGAATGCCATGGGAGCCAATGTATCCAAGCGTGAAGACTGTGCTGGGCGAGAGTTGCTGCTGCATATTGAATGTCCACTGCATGACATAATTACGGCCCGGATTCGGCTGGATATACGCTTGCTTCGTCAGTGGGACCTTGCCGGCAAATCCGTTGGTCGGAAATGCGCCGAGCGGAACAGTGGTATTGCGGCCTTCCAGATAAAATGGCGCCGACCCGATCGCAGGCAAATTGAAAAGGTAAGGCAGTGGCAGCACGTCATAGACGCCAAAGGCCCCTCTGAAAACGGTCAAGCCCTTGCGAAAGGGGGTCCAAGCAAAGCCAACACGAGGCTCGAAATTGTGAAGCGTTGGATTGGAGAAATAGCCAGACACAACTGTAGGTTGTGGATCAGTGAGTTGCTTTAAGACACCGAGCCTTCCTGCGGTTTCGCTGGGCACAGTGGCCATCTCGTAGCGCAAACCTAAATTCAACGTCAGGTTTTCACGCACGCGCCAATCATCTTGCACATAGAAGGCTGCAATCGTTGTCCGAAGATCACGCGGAGTGCGCGGCGTCGCCGGCAGAGCGGACTCGTAGAATGTCGCTTTATTCTGGAGAAAGCTCTTCAGTGATCCGAAGCTGTATTCGCCGAACGGGAGCACGCCGCCTAAAGCATTATTCTGAATCCGCTCGACGTACCCGCCAAACGAGATGGTTTGCTGCCCGTGAACGAAAGTTGCGTCGTCGTAAAGCTGGTAAGAGTTGTAGTGATAGAAGAATGGCCCCAATCCTCCCGGCCCTCCTTCAAACCGGGAGATGCCGGTAATGAGTATTTGCCCCGGAGGGCTGTTGGGAATGAATCCGAGGGCGGTGTTGACCGCCGCCGGATTGATAACCGACGCGGTGGTGGGCGCTCCCACCGCAGAGCGCGTATACCCAAAACGAACCACGTTGGCGAGATGCGGCGAGAAAACATGCGTTTCTTCGAGAATGCCTGCCGCACGGCGTGAAACTGCACCGAGGACCAGTTCGTCGAGGTTATCTGGAGAACTGCTGGAACTGGTGTCATAAAGCGCTGTTGCGCGGAAGGTGTCATTCTGGGAAAAATTGTGGTCCAGGTGCGTGGTAATGAGGTCTTCATTGGTGACTTGCTGCCCAACAAAGTTGTATTGCCCGATGTCGCCTGATATTGCGCCATTAGGCAATGCGTAAAGAGAAAAGTAGGGCACTACATTCGGGTTCACGATTACGTTGCCTGAGGCCAGGTGTCCTTGCCGAGCGGCGCCCGTGGGCACAATCGCAATCTGGCTGACACCGAGGCTCTGCCGGACCCCTTCATAGTCGGCAAAGAAGAACGTCTTCTTCCTGATGATCGGACCGCCAATGGAGCCGCCAAATTGATTTCTGCGGAACGAGGGCACGCTGGGACCGTCAAAGAAATTACGTGCGTCAAAGACGCTGTTGCGCAAGAATTCATATACCGACCCATGGAACGAATTCGTTCCGGAACGAGTGATGGAGTTAATGACCCCTCCCGAGCTGCGGCCGTACTGAGCGGGCGCATTGCTGGTAATGACGGAAAACTCCTGGACGGCGTCAACTCCCAGAGTTGCTCCCAGGGCGCTTCCTGGTCCGCCGTTTGCATAGTCGTTCACACTGATGCCGTCAAGCCGGTAATTATTCTGTTGCGGGCGGTTGCCTCCAATGGTCAGTTGTGAAGCAAGTCCCCGGTTGGTGCGGGCGCTTCCGGTTGCAATATCACCTGACAGGTTGAAAATTTGCGAAACGCCTGGCTGAAGCGCCGCAAGACTGGTCCAGTCGCGCCCATTGAGCGGCAACTCGCGCACGGTTTTATCATCCACTACCCCTTGGACTGAAGAGGTCGCAGTTTCCACAGCCGGTGCGCTGTAACCGCTGGTTGCAGTTACTTCAACCTGTGTCGTGTTCGCCGCCAAACTCAAAGTAATATCAACAGTCCGGACGGCGCCGACGGTCAGGACTAATCCAGTGATCCCTCTCTCATGGAAACCGGTTGCTGTTGCCACCACGCGATAACTTCCTGCTGCAAGATTTTGCGCAGAATAAACTCCAGCAAAGTTCGTCTCTGAGTTTCGTATCGCGCCGGTAGCTTCATTGGTGATGCTGATGGTTGCGTGGGGAATGACCGAATCTGTTGGATCACTGACCGTGCCCTGAAGGGTTGCGCCTTCCGCCTGGCACCACGAAGTGCCGCGAACGCTCAGCAGCATGAGGCAAAGCAGTGACACCTGGAAGAATTGCCGCCCATACCCTGAACAAAGCCAATTGCGTTGGGCGGCTGTGCCCGCTGCTGAAGCTGATCTCTGGAAAAACAGGCTTTCTTGATTGAAGGATTGATGCGGTCTGCCACTGGCCCGCGACGTACCTGTCTTCGATAGGGACATGAAGAATACCTCGTTTCAGATAGATTTCTTACTTCCGGTGAGGGAATGCCGGTCTTTCCGGTGACCGTTCAGCACAATAAATTGCCGGAATGAACCAATCCTGAACAAAAGATGAAAATTCATTCATGCACTGACGGCCTCAGTAGCCATGAGAGAGTTCATTCACTCTGGCATGCTGGCCTACCTTATCTGGCCCTGAGTGTTCTTCGATTTTCTGAAGTTCCTCTTTTACCATTTGCTGGGGGAGCGGCAGGAAAACTCCTTCTTTCTCCACATCCTGCTGCCCCTGTTTGCTCAGGACAAATCTCAAAAATTCCCTGATCTTCGGGTCGAGTGCCTGTCCTGGAGCGAGGTTCAAGTAAATGTAAACAACGCGGCTCAAGGGATACGTCTGGGGTACCACCTCCTGGAATGTACCTTTGTAGTAGGGGCCGTTATCGTTGACGGCCAGAGCAAGCGGCTGCGTGCCTTTTATGACGCTGCTGAATCCCGAGTAGCCAATGGCGTAAGGGTCAGCAGCGACGCCTTGCGCGATCGCGTCGAGAGCAGGCAGGGAACCGACAGTCGTGCGTTCGGTGATGCCGTCTTTGTATTCACCGTTTTCCAATACCCGCTCCTGCACAAAGTTGGCAATACCATTGGGCCGAATCAGGCCCCAGAGATGGATCGGTTTGTTGACCCATTCACCTTTCGCCCCCACATCACCCCAAGTGGTCACCTCTTTGTAGCCGCGCTTGCGGGTCTTGGAATAAATTGCGTCCAATTGCGCAAACGTAAGCTTGTGAATCGGGTTCTGGGCGTTGACCAGGAATGCAATCGCATGGGTCTTGCCCGGAGTCCGAAAGCTGCCCCCGGCGACCCTCACTGCGAAGGGCGCGTATCCGAATTTTTGCTGGAAGGGAGCGATCTCGTTGGGCAGCATCTCGCGCGCAACCGGACCGAGCTGGGCCCTGCCTTCGGTGAGCGCAGGAGCGGCTGTGCCCGAGGCCTTAGCTTCCATGTCAATGGTGACATCAGGATACATCTGGCGGAAATCGGCGATCCATAGCTTCATTAATGCTTCCATGGTGTCGGCGCCCACACTTTTCATAGACCCGGAGAGGGTTCCAGCGCTCTTATAAACAGGGAGATTGGGGTTGGCTTTGGCGTGCAGCGTCTCGTTAAATTTTGGGTGCTCGGCGGCCAACGCAGACATACACAGAAGAACCACACCAACAAAAAACAATTGCACTCGTCGCATTTTGCTTCTCCAGTTTGTCATGAGTCACATGCTGATTTACACGTTCAATTCCCGGCTTTCTTGGCCCGTGTTACTACATACCCGCAGGATTAAACGATTCTGAACCGAAGATAAAAACTTGTTCAGAAATAAAAAGCGAATGTCGGGACAACCTGCTTTGCGATATGCTGGGCGCTCATGCCGACCGCTGCAACCCTCTTCGTGCCACGCCTTTTCGTACTTGCGTCCTTGTTTTTACTTCCGTTTGCAATGAATGCACAGGAGCGGACTGGTTCCAAGTTGCTTGCGGGCACGATTGACACAATTGTGCGCAAGCAGATGCAGATGCACAGGATTCCTGCGTTATCAATTTCAGTAATGCGCAACGGTAAGACCGTATTTTCGCGGGCCTATGGATGGGCCGATCTCGAGAATCAGACGCCCGCCACTCGCGATACGCTGTACCGTATCGGGTCCATCGCAAAACCGATCACCTCGACTGCCGCGATGGTCCTGTCGCAACAAGGCAAGCTCAACCTCGATGCGCCCATTCAGGATTACTGCCCCGCATTTCCCCAGAAACCATGGAGGGTTACGACTCGACAGTTGCTGTCGCATTTGAGCGGCGTTCGGAATTTTCGCGCCGACTCCGGCGCAGTTCCGGAGTTATTCAGCGACATCCATTACGCGAACATCACCGACAGCCTGGCCATCTTTGCGGATGATCCTCTGATTGCCGCGCCCGGCACAAAGTTCGAGCCCAGCAACTACGGATACGATGTAATAGGTTGCGTGCTGGAGGGAGCATCAAAAAAGCCGTTTTCTGACTTGCTTCAGGAAGTAGTCTTCAAACCGGCAGGGATGGTTGCAACCCGGACCGATGATGTTTTTGAGATTGTTCCGCACCGCAGCCGCTCGTATTCACTCGCATCGAACGGCAATATTCAGAATGCGCGCCCCACTGACACCAGCAACAAGGTTCCGGGAGGAGGGCTGTTGTCCACCGCTGACGATCTTACCCGCTTCGCCATGGCGCTTGAATCGGGGAGGTTGCTGGACCCAACACTCATTCAACAAATGTGGACGCCACAGTTCACCACTGACGTCACACCCACCAATTATGGTCTGGGGTGGATGATTCGGAGCTATGAGGGAGTGCAGGTCATGGCCCATACCGGTGAGCAGCCGGGTGCGAGCTCGATCCTTTATCTCATTCCCAACCGGAAGCTTGCATTCGCAGTGTTGACCAATGCTGATGCCGCCGGATTATGGAAGCTGGCAGATCAGCTCGCAGGCGTGCTTACCCATCCCGACAGGAAGTCGCCCGTGAAAGGTCGTTGATCAGGCGTCTTTTTATTCGAGCTTTTTCAGTTCCTGTTGTGCATATGCTTCGGGCAGAGGCAGGAAAATTCCATCTTGAACCACGGCCTGCTGGCCTTCCCGGCTGAGAATGTATCGCACGAACTCTTTCAGGACTGGATTGAGCGGTTTTCCCGGCGTCCGATTCGCGTAAATATAGATGACGCGACTCAGCGGATATTTCTGCTCCGCTACTTCCTCGAACGTGCCTTTGTAATAAGGACCTCCATTTGTTTTCGCCAGTGCCAGCGGTTTTACGCCATCGTTGAGATAGCCAAAGCCGGCATAACCAATCGCATATGGATCAGAAGCAACCATGGAGGCCAGCGGAAACACCGTGTCTTGCACCGTGATCCCGTCTTTCCACTGTCCATCGCCAAGAATGCGCAAACGCAGGAAGTGCTCAAAGCCGTTCGGTTCTTTCACTCCAACGAGGTGGATCGGTTTATCCGCCCAGTCCCCCTTTAAGCCAAGCTGCCCCCATTTCGTGATATCTTCCTTCCCGCCGCGATTTCTGGTTTTGGAATAAATCGCGTCAATCTGGTTGAAAGAGAGTTTTTCAAGAGGGTTCTGCTTGTTCACAAAGAACGTCAGGGCGTCGGTAAAGGCCACGGTCCGGTAACTTCCCCCAGCGATAGCAACCTCAAGGGGCTTATACCCGAACTTTTGTTCGAATGGGGTTTCTTCCTTCTCCATCATCTCGCGCGCGATGAGTCCAAATTCCGCGGTTTGCTCGGTAAGCACCGGTCCGGCAGCGCCCGATCCTTCGATGGAGGCTTTTATTTCGACATTCGGATAATACTTCCTGAATCCTTCGATCCATAGAGCGACAAGTCCCGGAGTGGTATCAGATTGAACTCCGTTGAGCGAGCCCGAGAGCTGGCCGCGCGGCTTGTAGGCAGGAAGTTTTGGATCAAGAGTGGCATGGAAGGTTTCAGGGTTAGGCCTGGCATGCGGCGGTCTTTCCGAAAACATCGGGACCGCCCATGCCAATACGAAAACCATCAGTAGAGTTTGCTTCATGCAATCCCCCTTTTTAACGCTTGGAATTCTAACGCCGGGAAAAGTCTATTCAATTTGGAATGTGAGAACCTTGGCCCCAACTTTTCCTTCGCCGGGAGACACCGCGACATACAGCCGGTTCAGTTGAGGTACCAGCAGAGCAGTTTTCGCTCCTACAGCGCTTGGGACCTTGGAGATCAGCTCATAGTGATCGGGATCTTTTTGCTGATAGACGCCAATATAGCCTTCTCCGCCGGTGATGTAGACGCGGTGGCGCTGCGCATCAAAAGCAACGTCATCGGCTCTTTCGGGTGCAGGAAGGCTGGCGACCGATTTCCCGGTGGAGGTATCGAAGACCACCAGCATTCCAGGTTTGCGGCACACGACGAATAGTCTGTGGTTAGGCTCGTCCAGAGCTATCGGCGAGTTTTGCTGGCACTCGTTGACTGGCCAGCGATCAATGATTTGGCGTTTGTTTTTGTCAACGACGGCAATGTGGTTTTGATCGGTAACATTGATAAACAATCTTTGCCCACTCTGCTCAATGGCCATTGCCTCGACGTGGTTGGCGTCAAAGGGAATATCTCCGAGGTGCTTGCCGTTGACCGGATCAACAATGGATAAAAAAGAGTGATCCATCTGCACATCTTTGCCGCCGGTAACGATATAAAGTTGATGAGCGCCACGGTCAAAGCCGATGGAATCCGCGCCTTGTGTAATTTGTACGGTCTTGATTACCTTGAAGCTATTGGCGTCCAGAATCTTGGAAAGACCTTTGCCGCTGTCGGTAACAAGCAACCGGTCGGCTTGCGGCATGAAAAGAAAGCTGTGAGGAGCTTCGAAGCCCTCAATGGTCCGCATCTTCGTTCCACTGTTCAAATTGAAAACTTCTACTGTGCCGTGGTCTTCCGCGGCCAGGAACAGGCGCTTGCCATCCAGATCTACGGCGAAGTGGTCAAAATCGCCGGAATAGTTGGGCAGATCAACGGATTGGACGAGTTTGAGAGGGGCATCATCCACTGATTTCGCCTGTGGAGTCATAGCAAGCAAGAAAGCAAAGAGAGCTAATAAAAGTTTTTTCATGGTCAATCCCTTTCCAACAGAGATTCCCAGACACTACGCAAGATGTATGACTCTCTTCTGAAAGCAAAATGAAATTCTGTTCAGAATTAGCGGCACCATGAATCAGCAAAATTTCCCTTTTTAGTTCATGCGGTGTTCGGCGATACGTTATGATTGGGTCGTATCGAAATGCGCATTCTCTTGATTGAAGACGAAGTAAAGATGTCTGGCTTCATCAAACGGGGATTGGTCGCAGAGCGGTATGCAGTAGACGCAGCGCGCGACGGGCGCAGCGGACTCGAACTCGCTACTACATATCAGTACGATCTGATCATCCTCGATCTGATGTTACCCGAACTCGACGGCAGTGAAGTGTTGCGAAAGCTCAGGCGCCAAAATTCTGCTGTTCCTGTCCTTATTCTCTCCGCCCGCGACGCGGTGCAGGACAAGGTGGCCAACCTCGAACTGGGGGCTGACGATTACATTACCAAGCCTTTTGCCTTTGCCGAATTGCTCGTAAGAGTAAAAGCGCTCATGAGAAGAGGGCCGGTAAACCGAGCCAGCACGGTGCGAATTGGCGATTTGGAACTCGACCGGCTGACCCAACAGGTAAAAAGAGGTGGGCACCGCATCGAACTTACCGCCAAAGAATATGCTCTTCTGGAATACCTGATGACCAATGCCGGCCGTGTACTCTCACGCAACATGATTATCGAACACGTGTGGGACCAGAGTTTCGACGGGATCACCAACATTGTGGATGTGTACATTCGGCATCTTAGAAACAAAGTGGACAGCGGACATGATCTCAAGTTGCTGCGCACCGTGCGCGGCGTGGGCTACAGTATCCGGGAAGGGGTGGAAGCATGAACATCCACTCGTTGCGCTTTCGCATGGCGGTCTGGTACGCGGGAGTTCTGGGAGTTTGCCTGGTCCTCTTTAGCGTCAGCGTATATCTGGGGCTTTCCGGTTACCTGAACAGAAGCTTGCGAAATTCTCTTCTCGACGATGCCCAATCCATTGGCGACAAGCTGCTGGTAGATGTTGACCGCAAAGGCGAGGCTTTTGTGGTTGGAGAACTTAACGAGATGGCGCCGGAGATCACCGGCCGTTTCATTCGCGTTACACGCAGCAATGGCACGGTGATGTACGTCTCGCCCGCGCCTCTCGATAAGCGTTTTGATCCTGCCCTGGTTCCTCCGGTCAAAGGGACTGTGCGTAGTGAGCTCTGGCGTGAAGAACACGGAGCCGCCCATTACGGCGTACTGATTACCGCCATTCCCTTTGTTAATCGGGACGGCCGCTCTTTCCTGATCGAAGTTGGAGCTTCTTCCGAAGCCAGTGAAACCGTGTTGCATGCGCTCGTCCTTATGCTTGCGCTAGGGATGCCGCTCATTATCGCGGGCGCGGTTTCCGGCGGCTACATCGTGATGAAGCGCGCTTTGAAGCCGCTTGATGAGATCACACAGAGGGCCGAGAAGGTCAGCTCCCACAACTTCGGGGAGCGCTTGCCTGTGGTCCACACCGGGGATGAAATCGAACGGCTCACGACGTCGCTGAACCGCATGATGACGCGCCTGGAAGAATCGTTCCAACACATCTCCCGCTTCTCGGCCGATGTCTCGCATGAGTTGCGTACACCGCTTGCGATCTTGCGGGGTGAGCTGGAATCCGTTGCCGAGCACCAGCAGCTTTCCCCGCAGATGCTTGAGACCATTGGCAGCGCCTTGGAGGAAATTGAGCGTCTCACCAAGATCGTGAATCACTTGCTCGAGATATCGCGTTTAGAAGCAGGCCAGGCGGTTCCGGAATCTGTAGTGATTGATTTGGGCGAGCTGGCCATGAGCACAGCGGAACAGATGCGATTGCTGGCGGATGAGAAATCCATTCACGTCCTCTATCTCATTGCGCCTGACGTTATGGTGAGAGGTGACTCGGCGTTATTGAAAGAGGTTGTCGTCAACTTGTTGGACAACGCATTCAAATACACGCCGGACGAAGGCTCTGTGCGCCTGATTGTTGAGACGAACGATAAGCATTCGGTGCTGGAGGTTCAGGATACTGGAGTGGGCATTCCCACAGAAGCATTGCCCCACATCTGTGAGCGTTTTTACCGCGCCGATAAAGCTAGGTCACGGCATTCTGGCGGTGCCGGTCTGGGACTTTCAATTGTGAAGTCCATTTGCACGGTTTTAGGCGGAGAGATAAAAGTTTCCAGCAAAGAAGGGGAGGGGACCCTGGTGCGTATTGAATTGCCGCGAATACCAGCGAAAAAAGCAGAACCAGCCAGTGCCGATCCCTTGCTCGGAGCATTGTCTTCGTTGCGAAGAGATTGAATCTTCGCAATATGTTACAGCCGCTCCCTTGGGGTTAGGCAGTGTTAAAAGCAGTCTCAAATTCGTCCTCTTTTTTCTTGCGCCCGGCGCAGAAGTCATACTTAACACCCCCGGCGGAATCTGAAAGTATTTTCATTCAGGCTTCAGCGTCGCTTCATTATCAAATCCTACGATTATTCGGGTTTTAAGAAACAGTCATAGATTAATGATGAATGCACTCGTCTTTCGTAACCAGTGCAACGGGGGAAAAAGAAGAATGAAGAAACCGCAAATTGCGGTGACGCTGTTTTTGGCCTGCAGTGTAATTGTGACCGCGCAGACGGAGCTTCCCAAGAAATCCAGGAACTCTGCAGCCAAGTCCGCTGCGGGCAAGCGGGGTGCAGCCAAGCAGGGCGCAACAAAGAAAAGCGCTACCAAAATCAAGCATGCCCTGCTCATCAGCATTGATGGTCTTCATGCACTCGACCTCGCGACCTACATAGCGAACCGGCCCGATTCGACTCTCTCCCAACTCAGCAAACGAGGAATCATTTACTCGAATGCGTCAACTCCGATTGCAGACTCCACGCCGGGACTGCTGGCGTTGGTTACCGGGGGGACTCCAAACTCGACCGGCGTTTACTACAGCGATGGATACGATCGCACCCTGTCTCCGCCCAAATCGGGATGCGCGACCCGGGGCGCAGTCATCACTTTTGACGAAACCGCAGACAAGGACCCCGACGCCGAAGATGCTGGCGGAGGAATGGATCCAGAGAAGATGGCCCTCGATCCTCAGAAGAATTGTTCACCGGTATTTCCCCACAATTTTTTGCGCGTCAACACAATCTTTGAAGTCGTGAAGAAGAGCGGTGGCAAGACGGCTTGGTCTGATCAGCATCCGACTTTTGGCGATTTCCTGCTGGGTCCCTCGGGAACCGGCGTTGATGATCTCTATACGCCGGAAGCACACGCGCCAGGAGTGAAGAAGGGCATTGCCGGTGCTGAAAAACACGACGCATTGAAAGTGCAGGCGGTGCTCAATCAGATCAAAGGGCTTGACCACACGGGCGCCAGACAGAGCGGCGTTCCCAAGCTCTTTGGAATGACGTTCATCACCGTGAGCGTGGTGCAAAAATTGGCGGGAAACGGGTACCTGGATGGCAGGGGCACACCCAGTCCAGGACTGCAAGGTGCGATGGACTGGACGGACAACGCCATCGGCCAAATGGTAAAAGAACTTAAAGACCAGAGTATTTTTGACTCTACACTGATCGTCATAAGCGCCAAGCACGGCCAGTCTCCGATCGATCAAACCAAACGCAAGCTGATGGACGAAGGCACTGTTCCCGATATTGTCGAATGGGTGCAAAAGGGATTGCTCGCCCACTCCACCGTGGATACAGTCGCATTTCTTTGGCTGAAAGATCAGAGCAAAACAGCAGAGGTAGTGAAGGCCATAGAAACAAAACAAGTGGAAGCGGGAATTCAGGAGATATATTCCGGCGAATCTTTGAAGCTCAAATTTCCTGATCCTCAACACGATCCACGCGCGCCCGACATTATCGTTCAGCCCATTTTGGGAGTGATGTACAGCGAGCCCAGCACCAAACTTGCGGAGCACGGAGGGTTCCTCGAGCAGGATACGAACGTTGGTCTGTTGGTCTCCATACCGGGAGCGCAAGGGCAAACCGTCAAGACCCCGGTTGCAACCACCCAGGTTGCGCCCACGATTCTTAAAGCATTGGGTTTAGATCCAAATTCTTTGCAGTCGGTCCAGCTGGAACACACTGAGGTGCTGCCATGGTTGCCGCTGCAATAAGCATAGTTCGATCGCAAGGAAGGCTAATTTGATGACGACAACAAACGTTCTACCTCAGCCGCAAGCTTCTCCTGGGCCTCAGACGGCAAAGCCTGGCTCATCGCGTGGAGGAGTCAGCACCTTTTTGGTTTACCTGTTCGAAAAGATGGCGCCCGATCCATATGTCTTTGCCGTGATTCTCACCTTCGCAACCGCGATTTTGGCATATACATTGACAGGCAATTCTTCTGTTCGTGATATCGGAGTGGCCTGGTATAACGGCGTCTTCAATATCCTGACGTTCGCATTTCAGATGGTGCTGGTGGTGGTGACCGGGTATTCCTTGGCCACTTCACCATGGGTCCACAAGCTTCTCGAAAAAATTTCTTCTCTTCCAAAAACTCCGCGCGATGCAGTTTCGCTGACCATCGTGATCGGCATGCTCGCCTCCTGGATCAACTGGGGTTTTGGCCTGGTCGTCGCAGGTTTGCTGGCGCGCGAGATTGCAAAACGCGTGCGCCTCGATTTTGGCTGGCTGGTGGCCGCCGCCTACACCGGCTTTGTCATTTCTACGGAGGGCCTGTCGGGCTCGATTGCGCTGTCGCAAGCGACTCCTGGCTCAGCGCTCAACCTGGTGGAGAAAATCGCCGGGCATAGCTTGCCTTTGACCCAGACCATTTTTACCCGCATGAATCTGGTGCCTGTCATCGCATTGTTCGTTTTGCTGCCAATTATTTTCCGGTATACCGAGCCTGCACCGGAGGACTCGGTCATTGTGGACCCGGAACGATTGCGCACCGAAGACCAGCGGAAACAGGCTACGGAAAAAACCGGCACCCTTGCAGCCTGGCTGGATCGCGCCTGGATCCTCAATATTTTGCTGGTCGCGTTTGGTGCAGCGGCGCTGGCAGGGCATTGGCGTCAAGCCGGGTTCTCTTTCGATATCAATTCAGTCATCCTTATTTTTTTGCTGCTCGGGTTGCTGTTTCACTGGAGACCGATTGCTTACGTGGACGCGGTAAAAAACGCCGCCCGGATCACAGGGCCGCTGATTCTTCAATATCCGCTCTATGGAGGAATCATGGGAATCATGACCGCTACCGGATTGGCAGGCGTGATCTCAAAAGCGTTCCTGTCATTTTCGACCGCGACAACTCTGCCATTCTGGACGTACATATCGTCTTTAATTATCACGTTTTTCATTCCCAGTGGCGGCGGTCATTGGGCGGTCCAGGGACCTTTTATATTGCCGGCGGCAAGAGATCTTCACGCTTCCATGGCAGGAACCACGATGGCAGTGGCCATGGGGGAGTCTGTGGCAAATATGATACAGCCCTTCTTTGCTCTGCCCATTCTGGCCATCGCGGGTATTGGCATGCGGCGGATGATGGGATTTATGGTCATTACTTTTGTGGTCGCGCTGGTCGCGTTTGGCCTGGCCTTGCTGTTCTTAGTTCCTAAGGCCTGAGGGGCCGTTGTAGTGGGTAAGTCATGGGTTATTTGAAATCGTGCACGTGGGGAAAGTGATACAGAACTTGTCATAGATATGGATTTGGCACCTATTGGGTAGACCTGAATGTTTCCTGAATCAGGCAAAGGAGAAATTCTAAAGGAGAGAATTCTTATGTATAAAATGGCCCATATCGCGTTCGCTGTTGTTCTTGTGCTCTGTTTGAATGGCGCTCTTTACTCCCAGTCCACAAACGCTTCACTGACCGGTTACGTTAGCGATCCGAGCAAGGCAGTGATCCCGGATGCCAAAGTAACTGCCATCAACGTAGGCACGAACATACGTTATGAGGCAATGACCAACGCCTCGGGCGGGTATACCATCGCGAACCTGCCGCCCGGTACCTATCGCATTCAGGTCGAGAAACCTGGATTCAAGACAGTCGTCAAGTCTGACGTTGATCTTCACGTGCAAGATACGCTCGCCATCAACTTCGAGATCGGAGTAGGGGCGACATCGGAGGTTGTAACCGTAGAAAGCGGAACTCCGCTGATGCAACTCGAGTCTTCTTCGGTCGGCAACGTTGTGGATTCGCATACCGTCGTTGATTTGCCCCTGAACGGGCGCGACTGGACCTTGCTTGTAACGCTGGAGCCTGGTGTCGCCCAGGTGCGCACGCAGAAGCCGCTGGCGATCAGTAACGATCGCCCGAACCGCGGCCTGGGATCGGAGGTCACTATCGGCGGCAATCGTCCTCAACAGAACAACTACCGCCTCGATGGCGTCAGCATTAACGACTACGCTTCCGGCGCGCCCGGCAGCATACAGGGCGCCGTGCTTGGCGTGGATGCGGTGCAGGAATTTTCCGTGGTTACCAGTAACGCGCCCGCCGACTACGGCAAAACCTCTGGCGGCGTCATCAACGCGGCTTCGCGTTCGGGCACGAACTCCTTTCATGGTACGGGCTATGAGTTTCTGCGCAACAATGTGTTTGATGCGCGCAATTTCTTCGACACAGTAAACGGGAAAGCGATAAGGCCTCCATTTAAACGGAACCAATTTGGTGGGTCTGCAGGCGGGCACATCGTCAAGGACCGTACGTTCTTCTTCGCCGATTACGAGGGGCTGCGCCAGAGCCAGGGCAACACCAATGTTGATAACGTGCCCTCAGTGGCGGCACGCTCGGGCCAGCTTGCTGCCGGCAACGTGACGGTTGATCCGCTGGTTGTGCCGTACCTGAATCTATTTCCGCTTCCCAACGGTATTGTGAATGGAGATACCGGCCAATTCAGCTTTGTTGCCCAGCAGGTCACAAATGAGGATTTCGTCACCGGCCGCATTGATCACAAGCTCTCCGAATCCGACAGTCTTTTTGGAACTTATGTGTTTGATCGGGGCGAGACAACCAGTCCCGATACCTACAACTTCAAGAATATCGGAACCAAATCGCGCCGCCACACGTTTGCGTTGGAGGAGTCACACACCTTTTCTCCGGCGCTGGTCAATGTGGCGCGCTTTGGTTTCAATCGAACTGTATCCATCGCGCCGACGACTCTGAGCGCGATTAATCCCGCGGCTGCGAGCACATCGCTTGGCTTCGTGCCTGGACTCCCGGTGGGCCTTATCAACGTGACCGGTCTCACTAACTTCCAAGGCGGCCTGAGGGCGGTGGGGGAATTCGATTTTCACTACAACTCTTACCAGGTCTACGATGACCTCTACTGGACCCGGAGCAAGCATTCGCTAAAACTGGGCTTCTACGCCGAGCACATCCAGTCAAACCAGCTCGGTACGGCGAACCCCAACGGACAATATATATTTGGCGGGCTGGCGGCATTCCTGACCAACCACCCCACCAGCTTCAATGCACCCATCAGCTCGGCCATCTCTCCGCGTGATCTCCGCCAGGATATCTACGGGGGATATATTCAAGACGATTACAAGTTCAGGCCGAACCTTACTTTTAACCTCGGTCTCCGTTACGAGATGGCCACGGTGCCGACTGAAAGTTCCAATCGGCTGTCAACGCTGGTCAACCTGAATACGGATACTACTCCGAGACTCGGTTCGCCGTACTTTTCCAATCCTACGCTCAAAAATTTTGCGCCGCGCGTCGGCTTCGCGTGGGACCCGTTTGGCACGGGCAAAACTTCGGTCCGGGGCGCATTTGGAATCTATGATGTTCTGCCCCTGCCATATCAGTTCGAGCTTATTTCACTGCTCTCCGCGCCTTTTTCTCTGGCAGGAAATGTCACGCCGGCGCCAGTGGGATCATTTCCGACAGGTGCGTTTAACCAGTTGACCGTGACGACCCTTCGCAATGGCTACGTTCAGCAGAACCCGCATCGCAACTATGTCGAGCAATGGTCCTTTAACGTGCAGCGCGAGTTGGCGCGAAATTTCACGGTAACCCTGGGATACATCGGCTCACACGGTGTTCACCAACCGTTCCATGTGGATGACATTAATGTTGTCCAGCCGACGCTCACCCCAGCCGGCTTCGCCTGGCCTGCCTCCACTATTGGGACAACGAGACTGAATCCGAATGTCAGGCAAATCAGCGCCGTCACCTGGAACACCTCTTCGGTTTACCACGGCCTGAATGTGGAGGCGATCAAGCGTCTAAGCCACGGCTTCCAGATCCAGACCTCCTATACGTTCTCCAAGAGCATTGACACCAGCTCCTCGGGGATCGCGGGAGATACGTTTGGCAACTCTGTCTCAAGCCTGCCGGCCTTCGACGCAAAAGTAAGACGCGGGCTTTCTGACTTCGATGTTCGCCACGTGCTCATGATCAATGGTCTGTGGATGATTCCGAGTCCAAAGTCGTGGAGCGGAGTCCCCAAATGGCTGGCTTCCGGATGGCAACCCGGCGGTATCTTGACGCTGACAAGCGGCCTGCCTTTCACGACAACGATTGGCGGCGATCCACTCGGCCTCAAGAGTGCGGATCCCTACGCCTTCCCGGATCGCATCGCGGGATGCAGCCCGGTGAACGGTAGCTTCAAAACGACACCCAACGGTCCGCACTATCTCAACACGGCATGTTTCTCATTTCCGGTAACTGATCTCCCTTCAAACACCACCTTGCCCCGCTTGCTCGGCAATGCAGGCCGCAATACGGTGATCGGGCCGGGACTTGAGGAATTTGATTTTTCTCTATTCAAGAACAATCCGATTCGCAACATTTCCGAGACATTCAACGTACAGTTCCGCTGGGAGGTTTTCAATGTCGCGAACCGTGCAAACTTCAATCCGCCCACAAATCCGAACCGTCAAATATTCACTGCAGCCGGGGCTCTGAATGGCAACGCCGGTCTGCTGAACTCGACTTCGACTTCTTCACGGCAGATGCAGTTTGCGGTCAAATTTATCTGGTAAGCGGGATGCGCGCATCGGTGGGAGCCCCCGGCTTTAGCCGGGGGGAAAGGTTAGCAGAGTTTTGGGCTTTAGCCCTGGGCTTCTTTGTGAGTAGGAGATTATTTACGCGGGCATCAATAGCCCCTGGGTTGTCCAAACAGAATCTATAACAGCGATAGTGCCTTTTACAGTTGCTTCGCCTTGGTTAAGATTCAAATGATATCAAAGGGGTATCAAACCGTTGGTCATCGAGAGATTGTCGTTCTATCATTTCGCTTGAAGTATGTCCGGAATTCGGCGATCGTGTGAGCCAACGCGACCGCCGGATGAAGGGGAAGCGTTGCGAGCTCTTAAAAAGTCTTAGAATTAAGGAGAAGACGAAGACATATATCAAGACTGTCTAGCTAGTGTGGGGCTATGTGGGCATATGTCATTTAATTTTAATGACTTAACACTGAAATAGCCCATCCAGCAAGTACCCCCTGATGCAAAGAATCTTCTGAAGCTGATAGCATCAAAGAGGCAGTTATTTGAAAAAAGAGGAGTGCAGTTATGAAGTATAGTTCGACGGCGGTGATCGCAGGCCGGGATCCAGCCGTGCCTTTGAGTGAAAACAAGCATCTTCTGAAGTGGGTTGAGAAGATGGAGCAACTTACCCGGCCCGATACCATCCATTGGGTGGATGGCTCCCAGGAAGAATACGATGAGCTGTGCGCGCAGATGGTCAAGAGCGGCACCTTCATCAAACTCAATGAGAAGCTCTGGCCCGGCTGTTATTATGCCCGGTCGGTCGCGAGCGATGTTGCCCGGGTCGAGGACCGTACGTTCATCTGCTCACTTTCGAAGGATAATGCCGGGCCGACCAATAACTGGGAAAACCCCTATGAAATGCGAAAGAAGCTGAGAGGGCTTTTCGATGGGGCCATGCGGGGCCGCACCATGTACGTGCTGCCGTTCAGCATGGGGCCGGTCGGGACCCCCATGTCGCAGATCGGGGTCCAGCTCACAGACTCTCCTTATGTGGTGGCCAGCATGCGGATCATGGCCCGTATCGGTCTGCCTGTGTTTCGCGAGATAGATAAGGATGTCAAACGCGTTGTGCCGTGCCTGCATAGCGTTGGCGCTCCGCTCGCGCCGGGCGAAAAAGATGTTCCCTGGCCCTCAAACCCCGTGAAGTATATCGTCCACTTTCCCGAGACGCGTGAAATCTGGTCCTTTGGCTCTGGCTACGGGGGCAATGCTCTTCTCGGCAAGAAATGCTTCGCCCTGCGGATCGCATCGAATATCGCTCGCGACGAAGGCTGGATGGCCGAGCACATGCTCATCCTGGGTGTGGAAGATCCGAAGGGTGAGAAGACATATGTCGCCGCCGCTTTTCCGAGCGCATGCGGCAAAACCAACTTCGCCATGCTGATTCCGCCCAAGGGTCTCGACGATTGGAAGGTGTGGACAGTCGGCGATGATATCGCCTGGCTCAAGCCGGATGCCAGCGGCCGCCTGCGCGCCATAAATCCCGAAACAGGTTTTTTCGGTGTCGCGCCCGGCACCTCCGTCAAGACCAACCCTAACGCGATGGCGACGCTTTCCCGCAATACCATCTTCACCAATGTTGCGCTGACCCCCGAAGGTGGCGTGTGGTGGGAGGGAATGACAGACGAGCCGCCGGCGGAATGCCTTGACTGGCAGGGGAAGAAGTGGACCCCGCAGATTGCCAAGGAAACAGGCGCAAAAGCCGCACACCCCAACGCCCGTTTTACTGCTCCTGCATCGCAGTGTCCGACGATTGACCCGGCATGGGAAGACCCGGAGGGAGTGCCGATCAGCGCAATTATTTTTGGCGGGCGGCGGGGTACTACTATGCCCCTCGTGTACCAGGCCTTCAATTGGACCGCAGGCGTCTACACCGGCGCCACCATGGGTTCAGAGATGACAGCCGCCGCCGAGGGCACGACAGGAAAGGTCCGCCGCGACCCCATGGCAATGCTGCCTTTCTGCGGTTATCACATGGGCGACTATTTCCGCCACTGGATCAAGATGCAGCGTTCGCTGACCGAAACACCTCGCATCTTCCAGGTGAACTGGTTTCGCAAAGACGCCGACGGCAACTTCTTGTGGCCAGGCTTCCGCGAGAACATGCGCGTACTCAAATGGATTATTGACCGCGCTCGTGGCCGCGCCTTGGGCAAGGAGACCCCCATTGGCTGGGTGCCCAGATATGAGGATATCGAGTGGACCGGGCTCAAGTTTTCCAAAGAGGCGTTTGATCAACTGCAGGCTTTCGACAACGCAGCCTGGCGGCGAGAAGTTATCCAGCACGAAGAGTTGTTTATCGTTTTACACGCTCACCTGCCGCCAGAGATGGTCTACGAGAGGGAACTGCTCATTTGCCGGCTGTAGTGACAAAGAATGTGATATCAAACGGTCGAATATTGCAGAAAATTGCGCCATCATTGATTCAGCATTCTAGAAATGCGAGGGCGAAAGCTCTTTTTGGTCTTTGAGAATTGATTACCTCGTGCTATCGCTTCGAAGAGGCATGCGTTTAAGGCTCAGGCTTTGAGTTGTAAGAGAGCACCAGTTGGCAGCAAATCCCTGTGAAGCGCGGGAGCGCGGGTTTACCGAATAGTACATATCCGAGACTACCTGCATATCCCCCTTCTGTCTTCCATATGTCTTTGTGTTGTAATGATTTAAGACGTCAGAGACTTGTTTGAGCTAGTGGGCGTACTGCTTGCGGAAAGAGCTACAGGTTGCAAGAAAAGCAACAGCGGTGAAAGTTCCCTCCTGCTCTCAATGTACTGTGTGCAACAGCTTGTCACAGGAGGCGGCTTTTTCAGTCGCTCCGGCGGCATCTTTCAAGTCATCTGAATCGGCCTGGTTATGTGCTTTCAATTGACGATACCGCTCGACCGCGGTGTGGTACGAAGAGCAGGCCGCCTGAAGATGGCTGGTGTGCTGGGGAGTGCTGGGCGGCATGGCGTGGGCCAATCCAGATTCCGAGTCCCCGATTGCAATGTAGGCTTGTGCTGTATCCGCGATGGCCGCCGGATCGCTGCCGAATGCTTTATTAATAATGATGGAAGAGCGCAAGTTCGGCAGCGCGGATGCATATTCGTCCAGTTCCAGGTGCAACTGCCCCATACGAAGCAATGCATAAGCCACTCGTCCTTTGATGCGGGCGTCCTTGGGATCAGCATCTGCCAGCCCCTGGCGGATGTCCAGGGTCTGCTGCATGTACCCGAGCGCCTTTCCCGGTTGCTTCTGGTTGTCATAGGCCTGAGCTATTTCGCTCAAATCGAATGAGAGATCGAGTTTCGCCTGAGCGTTGTTAGCATCGGCCGCAGTTCGTTGTTGGTCAAGCTCCCGTGCTTTCTCCAGGTGCTCGATAGCTTCAACATTGCGACCAGTGTCGAGTAAACCAGCGCTCAAAGTTTTGTGCGTCAACGCCACATTGCGCATGGCCTCAGGATCGTTGGGGTGGCGTTGCAGCAATGACTCATACATCACCAGCGCCTTGCCCCGGATCGCGACCGACTTCGGATCTTTTTCATATCCGTAGGCATCTGCAAGCCTGAAGTAAGCGCCGGCCAGGCCACGCTGTGTGTCCTCATCGTTCGAGGAACGCGCTGTCAGCGACTCCCAAATCGCAAGTCCTGCTTCAGCATTGCTCAGGCCCTCTGCCTGATGACGAAGTCTCATATGTAAATTGCTGATGCTTCCATAGAGCCGGGCCAGTTGCTGGGAGGCATCCACGCGGTCCGGCTCAAGCGCGATAACAGAAGCCAGAATGGAATGTGCTTTCTCATAGCTGGCTAACGCTCCTGTAAGATCACCGAGATTTCCCGAGCCCGCCAAGCCGCCTTGCAGGTCGCCGACGCGAACATAGGCCGCCGCCAGCTCCATCTGCAATGATGTGTCGCCTGAAGATTCTCCGGCCAGAGAGTCGAGATACTGCACTGCCCGGCTGATGAGCAATTCCCGCGCTTTTGTCGAACCGGGCAGGGTCGCAATATTGTCGTGAATCTCAAACATCAACGATTTCGCCAGCGAGCGCACTTGATCAAAGCGATGCTGCGCTTTGACTCGTTCGCGCTGCGCGATACGGGCCTGCCACACGACGGCGCTGACGCCGGCTGCTCCCAGCAGCACGGTAATCAGGAACGATGCGACCGCAAGCTTGTGACGCAGAATAAACTTGCTGGCCACGTATTGAAACGATCCGCGGTGCGCCGATACCGGCAAGCCGGCGAGATACCGTGAAATGTCACTCTCGAGTTCCTGGGCCGAGGCATAGCGTTGCTGGGGATGCTTGCGCATTGCCTTGGCCACAATGGCATCGAGGTCAGCAGAGGAATCAACTTCTCGTCCTGCTCGTTCACCGGCTCGCTTCATGCGGTTGCGCAGCACAACCGCAGGTCTTTCGGGGTCGATTTCACAGATAACGCGAACCGCCTCCGTCAACGACTTATCTGCAACCGTATAGGGCCGTTGCCCGGTCAGCAATTCATATAAGATCACGCCGAGTGAATAAATATCCGTAGCTGTCGTGATGGTTTCCCCGCGCGCCTGCTCTGGACTGGCATAATCGGGAGTCATCGGGTTCAGAATCGAGCGGGTTGCGCTTGCGGCGGAACCGCTCCAGTGGCCCATTAACTTGGCAATGCCGAAATCCAGCAGCTTCGGGATGCCATCCGTGGTAACCAAAATATTTGCGGGCTTGATATCACGATGCACAACCAGATGCTGGTGAGCATAGTGGACTGTGGAACATATCGCTTGAAACAGGATGAGGCGTTGCCGGGTTGAAAGCCGGCGGGTGCGGCAATACTCAGTCACCGGCGTGCCTTCCACATACTCCATGACAAGGTAAGGTATGCCTTCCGGAGAAACGCCGGCATCGAGCAAGCGCGCAATATTAGGATGTTCCAGGGTTGCCAGGATCTGCTGCTCACTGGCAAAGCGCCGCAGCAGCTCGGGGAAATGCATGGCCGCCGGAACTACTTTGACAGCTACCTGCTTCTGGAAACGGCCATCGGTCCGCTCCGCCCGGTAAACCGTTCCCATGCCTCCGTGACCGATCGCTTCCAGCAACAGATATGGTCCCAGTGTTCTGCCTGCCAAAGAAAAGCTATGAACGGAATCGGAGTCGATTTGGGTCTTCACATCCAGGAACGAGGCCGCGTTACTATGGGCCGTTAATAAAGACTCAACCTCGGTGCGTATTTCCGGATCGTTTTGGCACAGTTGTTCAATTTGGGCACGGCGCTCTTCTTCGGGAGACTCCAGGATTATTGCCAGCACGCGTTCAATCTGCTGCCAGTCTGAGTGCTTCACGACGCAGCTTCTCCTTTGAGCCGGCGATAGAGCCATGCGCGGGCTATGTTCCAGTCGCGGCGAACGGTCGCCTCCGTAGTGTGGAGCACCTTGGCGATGTCCTTCGCCGATAATCCAACAAAAAAACGCATTTCGACGACCTGGCACTTCCGGGCGTCGAACTCGGCGAGCTCTTTCAGAGATTCATCCAGGGCAACCAGATCAAGATTCGACGATACCGGCAAGGTGAGCGCTTCATCCAGTTGATCGGGGTGGAGTCGTCCACCGCGCTTCCCAGCCAACTTTCGCCGAGCATGGTCCACCAGGATGCGGCGAATCATCTTGGCGGCAACCGCAAAAAAGTGGGCACGGCCTTCCCAATGTGGATATTCCTGGCGGCACAACCGCAAATACACCTCGTGAACCAGCGCCGTGCTCTGCAAGGTCTGGGCATGGGCTTCCTGTTGTAGATAGTAGTTGGCCAGACGCCGAAGGTCTCCATAGACGAGGGGAATCAATGAGTCCAGAGCTTCCTGGTCTCCGTCACTCCAGCGCTGCAACAGTTCCGTAATTTGGCCGCGATCCGGCTCCATAAAGGGAATAGTGAACGAATTGTATACCTAGTTTCACAACTTAAGCACCGACCTTTTTTGGGACTTACGTAAGAAAACTCCTTTCTTTTCAATATTCTGGCTTGAATGTGATTGCACGGCTATCAGTTTTCTGCTTTTTTTGCGCTATTTGAGATAAGGAGAAAGGTAAAGATCGCCCGCCCGTGAAAAAAGGGTAGGCTTTAAAGATTCTTAAAATTAAAAATGAAGCTCTGGAATTCTTACTCGAAGAATGTGACGCATAAGTGTGCCATATCAGCAGGCTATGTGCCGATGTCACTTGACCCGCATCTCGCACCTATGGCTTTCTTGGATAAGAATTCCCCCTCTCTATTCCCCCCAAGTAGGTTGCAATGAGTGTCCTCGCTTTGAAGCGGTTTTGGATATGATC
>Ga0210384_10000525_pt1 | contig 58331 bp, 56 predicted proteins | sample IncBWH2MmetaG_FD_160574 | JGI IMG/M metagenome (GOLD analysis project Ga0210384, IMG submission 160574) | Forest soil microbial communities from Barre Woods Harvard Forest LTER site, Petersham, Massachusetts, United States - Inc-BW-H-2-M | ecosystem: Environmental > Terrestrial > Soil >...
GAGCGCTCACAGCCAGAGTTGCGGCATCGGTGGCAACGGCCGTAATGGAACGAGATGTCTGTTGCGATCGCAACTCGGCGCTGGAAGATCAGGTCGCTTCTGCTGGGAAGTCGTCTCTGAAGGAACTAGGCGAAAAACTTCGCGGTAAGCACTATCTGAGCAGCGGGCTGCCAATTCTCGTCGAGGAGCAATATTGGCCGGCAGCATCGGTAAATCCGGAAGGCATCATAGGTTCCCTGATGGCGCAATGTCCGTTGTTAATGCTTTGGAATGGCCGCTTGTACGTTATGTACGGAGCCGTACTCGACGAGTACAAATATTACAGCGGCACGAACGTACACGTAATCAGGACGTTGTTGCTGGTTGATACCCGCTTCTCGGATCAGAGGAGATATGTCTCCTTCAATAGGCAAAGTGACGATTGGGGAAGAGTAACCGGAGTTCTGGCGCTGACGATCAAGCGATAGAAGAGCGAATTGCTGATGCCGTCAGGCCGGCACCGTTTCATCGGCTTCCGGTGCTAGCCATTGCGGCACTCAGAACTTGGTCACTTCGGTGAAATTAAAATCCTGAACCTTCATCGCTGGAACCACCATATCGAATGATTCTTCGCCGCTGGCCCGGACCGGGGTTCCCATCTCTTCCACGTTCGAAAGCATGTGAATCAGGCTCTGGTTGAAGCGGAAGTTAAGCACGCCATGACGAATCTTCCCATTCTCCACCAGGAAAGTGCCATCACGAGTCATGCCGGTGAGAATCTTTTCGTAAGGATCCACTTCACGGATATACCACAAGCGCGTCACCAGAATTCCGCGTTCGGTTCCGGCAATCATTTGGTCCACGGTCTTCGGCTCTTTGGACGGGTCGAAAACAATGTTCATGGGAGCTTCTCCCATTTCGTTGGGAACAGGGAAACCGTGGCCGGTCGGTTCGATCAGACCAACTTTCTCTTTGTATTCCGATTTTTTCATCTGCTCCGCCGTGGAGCGAGCGTAAACCAGACGTGCCACCGCTCCGTTCTCAACCAACTGGACACGTTGACGAGGTATGCCTTCGCCATCAAAGGGCGCGCCCGACTGTTGCGGATGAGAGACATCGTCCCAGATATTGATGTTCTCGCCAAAGAGTTTTGCTCCAACCCGGTTATTTAAGAAGGACCGCTGATCGAGAATCGCCAACCCTCCAAAATCGAAAAACATGAACCCGACCAGATCGAGCACTGCGGCTGGCTCCAGAATGACCGTATACTTTCCGGGGGGAATCTCGAGTGGGCTGGCCGACTCGAGTGCTTTCTGTGCCGCAATATCGGCCAGTTTCAGCGGATCAAGATTCGCGACATTTGGTGAGTTGGCTTTCTGCCAGCCCGATGAATTGCTGCCCAGCATAGTGATCGAGAGTTCCGACGAAGTCTGCGTATGCCATTGGGCGAGTCCACGCGAATTGAAAATTCCTTCTAGCGATTCCGCTGTTGAGAAGATTCCGGCGGTGGTGAGATTGTGCTTGGCCGCCACGGCCACGATCTTCTTCACCGCTTCAGCCCGCTGCTCCGGAGTTGTCGCCGCAGTCAGTTCAAGGTGTCGGCTGGGAATCGCTGCTGTGGCACGGACACGCTCGCCCGGTAAGCCTGCCGGTACCGGCAACAAATCCGCATCCGGATGCTGGACCTTTGCCAGATTCTCCGATGCCTGGACTACTCGTTTCAGACTCTCATCGTCGAACTTATTGGTTGTCGCCCGTGCCGTCTTCTGGCCGAACGCCGTCCGCACCGAGACACCGTAGTTTTCTTCCGCAACATTCTGATGAATAGTGTTGTTGGCAAAGCGTGTGAGCGCACTCTTACCGCCGAAGAAAAGTACCTCGACTTCATCGGCAGTCGAGTACCTAATGATGCGTTCGAAAATGTCGCCAGCGGTTTCCTTGTTTAACATGTAGCACTGGTAACTGAACTCTGATCTTGTCATCCTGAGCGAAGCTTTCCGGTTCGCATGCGAACCGGAAACGAGTCGAAGGACCTGGTGTTTCGCTTGCGGTGAGTCTCCCTTCGTGCTCTTAGGGACACGAAGGAGGAATCCAAAGGTCTAATTTCCCTTATACGCACTGCCTGCCTTAATGTTTCTAAACCTTGCCGGCGCCGCTCCGTGCCCTGTTCCCATTACCTGCTGCGGTTGTCCCTTGCCACAATGCGGCGTTCCCCAAAGCACCCATTCGTCGCGCGAGCAGATCGCATCCATCGAATTCCAGAATTCCGTGGTAATTCCGCTGTAAGAGGGGTTCTTTAGCATACGCACGCGCTTTCCGTTCTTGATCTCCCAACCTGCCTCGCATCCAAATTGAAAGTTGTAGCGCTTGTCGTCAATCGACCACGAACGGTTCGTCTCCATGTAAATGCCGCTCTCGGTCGATGCAATCAACTGTTCCCGAGTCAGCGGCTTGTCTCCGGGCAGAATGCTGATGTTCGTCATGCGAATAATGGGCAGCCGATTCCAGCCTTCGGCCCGAAGCGTTCCACCAGAACGATTGGCGCCGATAGTGTGAGCCGTCTCCCGCGAACTGAGATACCCGGTGAATAAACCATTCGTAATGATCGGCGTGCATTGCGCGGGCACGCCTTCGTCGTCGAATCCAAAAGTCCCGAGCCCGGGCCCGTGGTCCTGGCGCGCGTCGGCGACAATGTTGACCAGATCGCTGCCATAACGCAGCTTGCGCAACTTGTCGAGGGTGAGGAACGACGTTCCGGCAAAATTAGCTTCCATGCCCAGCACGCGGTCAAGTTCAATCGGATGTCCAACCGATTCGTGAATCTGCAGTCCGAGCTGGGAGGCGTCCAAGATAATGTCAAATACGCCCTCCGGACATCGGTCCGCCTTGAGCAGCGCGACCGCTTCTTCGCCCACGCGGCGGACATTTTCTATTAACTTCAACTCTTGAACCAGTTCGTATCCTTTGTTCTGCCACTGCCCACCGAAAGAGTTGGGATACGATCGCTTCTGAATTTCACTGCCGGCAAACGCGTACGCCGCGTAACCAGCTCCAGTGGTGTATTTCGTCTGATGAATGTTGGCGCCTTCGGACGAGACAAACCACTGCTCCTCGCGATGAAAATTCATATTGGCTTCGGCCAGGGTGACGCCCGCGACCGACCGTAGTCCAGAATCGATCTTGAGTAGCAGATCGATGTTTTGCTCAACCGAAGTAGTGAAGGGATCAATCTGGATAGGGGTGGTCCACTCGGCGCTGACCGCCTTTTCAGGCGCGAGTTGAATATCGTGTTGCTTCACTCGCGACGACGCCTTGGCAATCTCCACCGCGCGCGCTGCCGTGGACTCGACGGCAACCCGGCTCAGGTCGTCAGAGGCCGCATAACCCCATGCCCCATCTGCAATGACGCGTACACCGATACCCCGAGATTCCGAATCCGAAGCGCTGCTGACCTTGCCGTTCTTGGTGGATAGCGCCCGGCTGCGCTCGTCACCAATGCGCGCGTCGGCATAGGAAGCTCCGCGAAGAGTAGCGGTATTCAGAGCCCAATCAGCGATGTGTTTCATAGCGGAAAATCAAATCTATCACAGAGAGTGGGACGCGAAGGAAGCATCGACACGATGCATTTTTCGTCACGCAAAGAAAGCCTACCGCCCGCCACTTCGCGTGAAGCCCGGCAGGAAAAGCGTTGCCTGATATCACAATTTATTTCTTCTCGCGCCGAGAACTATGGTGAATCCTTATGCAACTCTTCGCGGAGCAACATATTCCCAAGATCTGAGTTTGTATACAGGACAGAGATTTCAAGATCGGGCCTGGACGTTTTGGGCCGAAACTTTCGCCCTTCATCCGCGCAACCCGTGGCGGCAAAGCAGCATCGGGCAAGCGAAGGATGGTCGGGCAGGAGGAGAGCGCGATGCATATCAGCCGCTCTATTCGTTTGTTGTTTCTTGCACTAGTGATGTTGGCCCTGCCGGCCGCATCGTTCGCCGGCGTCTTCGTGTCTATCACGGTTGCTCCGCCGGTGCTGCCGGTCTACGTGCAGCCGATATGCCCAGGCGAGGGCTATATTTGGACGCCAGGTTACTGGGCCTACGGCGAGGATGGCTATTACTGGGTGCCGGGTACCTGGGTGCTGGCTCCCGAAGTAGGTTTTCTCTGGACCCCTGGCTATTGGGGTTGGAGTGAAGGCTTCTATGTCTGGAACGCCGGCTACTGGGGGCCGCATGTCGGTTTCTATGGCGGCATCAATTACGGCTTCGGCTATGGGGGTATCGGCTATGAGGGCGGATACTGGAACCACGGCGCCTTCTACTACAACCGCACAGTGAACAACGTGAACATCACCAACATTCACAACGTTTACAACAGGACAGTAATCAACAACACCAGCGTGAACCGCGTCAGCTTTAACGGAGGCAGAGGCGGAATCACCGCCAGGCCGACCGCTGCTGAAGAAGTTGCCGTGCGTGAGCACCACGTCCAGCCCACCGCCATGCAGACCTGGCATGAGCATGCCGCAAGTGCCAACCGCTCGCAGCTTGCGTCCGTGAATCATGGCCGGCCGGCAGTAGCCGCAACTCCCAAGCCGGGAGAATTTCGCGGCCATGGAGTGGTAAAGGCAAGCCGAGCGGGAGCGCCGTACAAACCTGCCCCCGAACGCGCTGCGGCTGCACCACGGACCAACAACCCGGCTTCACGGCCAGGAAATAGTACGGAAAACAAGGTTGCTCACCCAGAGACATCGTCGCGCAGCGCTAAGGCCCCTCGTCCCAGCATGACTCGCTCGCCGAGTGCATCTGAGTCTGCTAAAGCGAATGTGCACCGTCAGGAGAGTACGCCTCGGGCGCACAATGTGCCTCGTCCGAGTAGCTCTCGTTCGGAGAGCGGGACCCGTACCAAAGCGGCGTCTCGCCCGTCGAGTGCCCCTCGTCCGAAGAGTGCATCTGAGTCTGCTAAAGCGAATGTGCACCGTCAGGAGAGCGCGCCTCGTGCGCACAATGTGTCTCGTCCGAGTAGTTCTCGTTCGGAGAGTACGCCTCGCACGCAAGCGGCGTCTCGCCCGTCGAGTACTCCTCATCCATCGAGCGTGCCCCACCCCCAGAGCGAACCTCGTGCGCAGAGTATGCCGCGTCCGAGTGCGGCGCCCAGGGAGACGGCCCATGCGCAAAGCCCTCCTCGGCCGGAGAAACAAGTTCATCCACCCAATGGCCGCGAGGAGCGTCCTCACTAGTTGCGGATTGGCTTGAACAGTCAAAAAGGGGCGGCTGACGCCGCCCCTGAATTTTGTCCTAGAACTTCGTGGGTAATGAGTCCGAGGCGGTGCTGACTTTACTTTCCGTGGTGGAGAGCGGGCTCCGGCTTCCGCAGGCGAAATCATAATGGTTGGGTCGGACCATCAGATCTTCAGAAAAATGCCTTTGCGATACAACATCCACATCGCTACCCAGCAGATAAGCACATAAACCAGGGCATAAATAAGTGATAAATTCGGAGGGCTAACCAGACCAGCGAATACGCGCTGATAAATCATTTCCTGCCAGGTCAGGGACCGTCCATTTGCAAGGTGGACGTACATGTGCTCAATCCAGTGCGAGATGATTTCCGCAAAGACGTAAGCGGCGATGGCATTCATGCCGAATACGCGAAATGGCATTGCCCAGCCAGCACGCCAGCGCTTGACGTCAAGCACCCAATAACAGACCGCGAGACAAACCAGCGCCATCCCGGCGGTGAAGATCACGAAAGAGCTGGTCCACAACTTCTTATTGATAGGAAACCAGATGTCGAAGAATTTTCCAACGGCCAATCCGGCCACTCCAAAAATTGCCAGACCCAGCGCTTTGGCCCTGGCGCTGCGCTCTGAGCGTAGCCATTCCCCTGTGAGTACTCCGAGCAAGCTGGTCGCAATCGCCGGGATGGTGCTTAGAACACCTTCCGGATCACGTGTGCCTTCGTATAAATGCCCAAATGGAATTGTGCGGTCGAGCCAGGCCGCCAGGTTGCGATCGGGGTCAAGCAAGGGAATGTCACGCGTGGGCACGCCAAACCCGGGCACGGGAACAAAGCGCATCAGAAGCCAGTAGCCTACAAGAGAAGCAACGATCGTGATGATCCAGCCACGCCGGTCAGACCACAACACCAGGACCGCCGAGACGACGTAACAAATCGCGATCCGTTGCAACACACCGTAAAAGCGCCACGTGCCCGTATGATATTGATCAGGAAAACCGTTCAGAAATACTCCTAGTGCGAACAGAATCAGGCCCCGTCGAAGCACATGCGACAAGAGCTGTGCACGTGTCTCACCGCGCCTCAAGCGCGAGGAAAACGAAAACGCCAAGGATACGCCGACGATAAAAAGAAAGAAGGGAAAGACCAGGTCGGTCGGCGTCCATCCGTTCCAGTTTGCATGCTTGAGTGGCCAATACGCCGTCTGCTCATCGCCGGGATTGTTAACTAGAATCATTCCAGCAATGGTGGCGCCGCGGAACAAATCGAGTGCCAGCAATCTGCCCGAAGATGACTGCGCTGATTGGCTTGTCAGCGTTGCCTGCCCCGCCGCAATGGGTAACGTGGGGGACATGAAAGGGTGAATTGTAGCATCCGCCGGAACACAAAAAGTTTTTCCAATCGGGGCAAGATGCCCGGCTAAGGCCGCGTCTCGAGCGGGTGCTTCGCTTTTTCGAAAAACTCATTCTGCAGTTGCAGGCTGGTCTGGTCCGCTTTGACAGCACGAATAGCATTCACGATCGCCACTTGCCAGTTGGTCATCTCAAATTCCCCGCGCTCGCGGGTTGCGGCTGACCCGTCGCCAGAATAGTGATTGGGAAACCGCGCGTACCACCAGATAGCGGTGTACACCGTGTCCGGCAGCTTGAGCCGAGTCTGGTCGGCACCGGATTCGCTGTTCGCCCGATCCAGGTGCACCAAGTCTGGTCTCGAAATCAACATTTTGGAAGTTTCGGACTCTCCCCCATGCATGTCGACTGAAGTCTTCTTCGGAGGACCACCAGCTGGGGGTTCGACTAAACCAAGAACATAAACCACATAATTATGCTGTTTCTCCAACTGCGTCTGGGCAAAGAACGGCAGCAGATTCTCATTTCCGCCGTGGCCGTTGACAATGATAACTTTCTTGCAGCCGTTCCGTGCCATTTCATCCGTTGTCTCCTGTAAGAGCTCCAACTGCAGATGCGTGCTATAGGCGATGGTGCCAGGTTGGTGCCGCGCCTCAAAAATCTGGCCAAAGTAATACTCGGGAAAAACGATTGCGTATTCTTGTTCTGCAGCGTGCAAGGCAGCATAGCGAACATCCAGCAGATCGGTGCCTAACGGAAGATGCGCGCCATGCTTTTCCAGAATGCCGAAAGGCAGCAGGCAAGTACCCTTTGACTGTTCGATCGCGCTGCGAAAGTCAGCGGCGGTCAACTCCTCCCAATGCACTGAGAGCTTGGATTGAGGCCAGGTAAGAGTTGTGGAGAAAATAAGCATCATGAGCACGACAACGTTATTCCGCATAACGGTCCTTCTCCTGAGCGGCGCATTTTAGCACTCCTCGAACCTTCCCCTCGGGTGCCTGCTTGAGATACGTTCGGTTACCGTAGTCACTGTGTCGGGTCGAAACGTCGAGGTATTATTTGGGGACCGGGCATCCATACTCCCCCCGTCATGAAAAAGCTGAATTTCTTAGTTTCGTTGACCAACAACGATAACGACTATCAGATCGAGCAGGCTTCCGCCGCTGTGGAAGCGGCACGCCGGCTAGATGTGGACGTCCAGATCGTCCACGCCGACAACGATTCCATCACGCAGAGTCAGCAGATTCTGAAAGCGATTCAGTCCCGTTCGCAAGCGCATCCTGACGCCATCATCTTCGAGCCTGTCGGTGGACCTGCCCTGCCCCAGGCAGCTCGCGCAGCGGCAGCTGCCGGAATGGGATGGGTAGTGCTGAATCGCGATGTCGAATACATCGCCGAGCTGCGCAAGGTGTACCGTGTTCCAATCTTCGCCGTCACTTCCGACCATGAGGAGATCGGACGCATTCAAGGCCGCCAGTTCGCTGCCCTCATGCCCAAGGGAGGTTCGGTTTTGTACATCCAGGGACCCTCGGAGAGCCTGGCAGCAAAACAGCGAACCGCCGGCATGTACGAGACCAAACCAGTAGACGTGCAGGTGAAAGTCATGCGGGCAAATTGGACCGAGGCTGGCTCGTATCGAGCAGTGAGTTCATGGCTGCGCCTGTCCACGTCACATCAATACCGCATCGACGTCATTGCCGCCCAGGATGACGGCATGGCCCTGGGCGCTAGAAAAGCGTTGCAAGAATTGCCAAACGGACCGGCGCGGGACCGATGGCTCAGTTTGCCCTTCACCGGCTGCGACGGCTTGCCCAAGACTGGACAAGCTTGGGTGAAGAGAGGCCTGCTGGCCGCGACTGTCTTCGCGCCGCCCAACACCGATCAGGCACTGGAGATGCTCGTCAAGGCAGTCCATACCGGCACCATGCCACCCGAACGGACCTTGACCGTGCCCGTCTCGGTTCCAGCGATCGATGCGCTGGCTGCTGCCCAAGCGGAAAAGGCGCGAGTCATGTCAGTCTGAAGTTATAGATTTGCTAGACTCGGGCGATGCGGATCGACATCCTACCTCTGTGCGACCAACACTATCGCACCATGGAGTTCTCGATCGCGCCCCACAACTTTAACTACTCCATCGAATATTTCCGCTGCACGGACAAATTTTGCCACCGCTGCTTTAGCGAATCGCTTGGATACGTAACTCCCATCAAGGATGCGCCACCGCTGGTTTCGGCCAACCAGCGGCGATGCGAAAAGCACGGCCGCCCCATGTTTATTTCCAGCGTCGACCGCCAACGCAACGTCGTGCGCTTTGCCTGCCCAGAGGAGGGCTGCCGCGAAGAGGCGTAAAGTCGTGTCCACGCAGCAAGCATGCCCCTTATTAAACGCGGCCGCCGACAACGAGGAAATTAGGAGCGGCAAAGGCGGAAGCCAGTGCTCAAGGTGGTCTCAGGGTGCTTCGATCAGCTCCATCTTTCCGTCTCGCGTGCGATGCAGCACCATCAGCTTGCCTTGGGGATCGCGGAAAACGAACACGTCGCGGTCACGGAAATGGGCTTCCTTGATGGCCTCTTCCAACGTCATCGGGCGCATGGCTACGGAGTCTTCGGAGCGGATCAGGTGGACTTCGGTGGTTTTCGCCACAGCAGGAAATTTGTGCACCACCACATGGACGGCGGTCGCCTGTGTAAGACCGACTAGCGTCTGTAGGCTTTCCTGTCCACCTTGGCCGTTCCATTTTTTCTGTTGATGGCGTTTTTTGCTGCGCCAGCGTGTCTTATATTTGACTGCCTGCTTCTCTAGATGTTCGAGCGCTTCATTAACGGCGGAAGTCATGTCGCCGGCCTGAGCCAGTCCCACAATCGGTCCATTGCGTGGACTGATTGTGATCTCGGCTTTGTGTCGGTGCTTTTCCACGGCCAGGATCACTTTGGTGTCGAACTTATCGCCCAGAATTTTGCGGATTTTTGCAAGGCCGGTTTCTACGGATTTGCGAATGGCGGGAGTGACTTCATATTGCCTGCCGGTATACTCCACGTTCATGAGCGCCCCTCCGGGTACTTATCTTTCACGAACTGGGCACTACAACTTGGAAATTGTTTCTCTGCGGCTAAAGCCCTTCGACGCAAGTCGCTTGGTCGGCACGACTAGAGTCGTGCCCTCCCCATTTGTATTCGCCTTTCTCTTCATTGCTTCACTCGGCGCTGGTGAGTGCTGGGGATGCGCATGTCCTCCCGGTACTTCGCAACGGTGCGCCGAGTCACCTGGATGCCTTGCGATTGCAGAATGCGGGTGATCTGCTCGTCAGTCAGCGGACGGGCCGGGTCCTCTTCCTCGATCAGTTTTTTCACGCGGCGCTTCAGGATGAGCAATGATGTGTTGCCGCCCTGAGGACCGTTCACGCTTTCGCTGAAGAAGTAGCGCAATTCGAACACGCCTTGGGGAGTGTGCGCATACTTACTCGACACGGCGCGGCTCACCGTGGAAGGATGCACGCCGATTTCTTCGGCCACCTCTTTGATCATCATAGGTTTCAGTTGATCAATGCCTTTTTCCAGAAAATCTTGCTGCCGGGTGACAATGGCATAGCAGACCTTGGTAATGGTCTGTTTACGCTGCTCGATGTTCTTGATGAGCTGGATGGCGCTCTTGTAGCGTTCTTTGACGTAGTTTCGGGTGTCTTTGTCGTTGTTATCGCGCGTCAACAGGCGTTTGTACGCTGGATTCAAGCGCAGCTGGGGGACATCGTCTTCGTTCATCATCACCAACCACTCGTCGCCGTGCTTTACGAAGGCCACGTCGGGCTCAATCAGACGGGGTTGGCTCTTGTTGTAGCGTAGACCGGGGCGTGGATCGAGGGTCCGGACGTATTCCAAAGCTTGTTGTATTGCTTCAATCGGACGGCCAATGGCCTTGCCGATTTCTTTGTGTTGTTTGTTTTGCAGGGCGCGCAGGTGCTGGTCGACAATGGCGATCGCATCCGCGAGCACTTGCGCCGTGCCTTCACCATTGCCGTTTTTGGTCGTGGCCAGGTGGAGTCGGTGATAGCGCAATTGATAGAGCAGGCATTCGCGCAGATCTCGGCAAGCCACCCCTGGCGGATCCATCTGGCGCACGAGGTCAATTGCCTCATGGAGTTCATCGAGGTTATAGGTCGGATGGAACGCTGGCTGCCTGGGAGGAGCGCTGCCAGGCGCTGGTGCCGGAGCGGGTGAGGTTTGCTCGGCTACAGCCTTTTGCAGAGCGGGTGCGACGGCAGTGGCTGCGGCGGTGTCGGATATTTCTGAACTCGCTTCTCCGGTTTGATCCCATTCCGGCGCTAGCGCTGGATCGGCCTCCTCATGATCCTGCACTGCAGCGGGATCACCTACCTCCGTCTCAAGGCCGAGTGCCGCAGCCTCCTTCACTACGCTTTCCGCGATATTGGCATCCACCTCAGGGGGAGCAGGCGGCGCAATTCCCATCAACTCATCGTCGCTCGCGATCAGATACCCGTCCTCGCTCAGATTGCCGATCACCACCTCGGCCGCCTGGCGTACTTCAGGGCGTACAGGGAGTGCGCCCAGCTGCCAAATCAGATGATCAGAAAGATTGCTCGGCTTGGAGAGAAAGTTCTCGAACGAAGGCCGTTCTATCTCTTCCATCTCGCCCGGGCTGCGATAACCCGGATCAAGGTATTCCTGGAAGAAAGAGCCGAAATCGATCTCTTCAAAGGGGTCTTTCTTCTCGACTGCAGTGATCGTGTTTTCTTCGGGAGGAGTACGTTCGCGATCTTCTTCGCGCCGAGCAGCGTCATCCAGCAGAGGAACCGACTCTTCCAGCTCTTCGAGCACTGGATTCTCCACCATTTCGGCCGTGATCATGTCCCGCAGCTCGAGCTTATTGAGTGCCAGGACACTGACCATCTGCACCAGGCCAGGAGTCAGGATCTGCCTCTGCGAAACCTTCAAATGCAACTTGGGTTGTAACAAAACCATGGTTCGCTAGCTCTTTGTGAATAGCAAAATCAATAACCACTAAGGACACGAAGTATCACGAAGGAAATCTTTCTATCCCCTCAGGTCCTAAGCGGTTCAAACAAGCGAGAAACTCTCGCCCAGATACACTCGCCGCACTTCGGGGTCGCCGCCTAGTTGCTCCGGCGTCCCTTGGCGGAAAATCCTTCCTTCATTGATGATGTACGCCCGGTCCGTAACCGACAGCGTTTCACGCACATTGTGATCGGTGACCAGAACTCCGATCCCGCTCGCCTTCAGATCGCTGATGATCTTCTGCAAGTCGAGGACAGCAATCGGATCGATCCCGGAAAATGGTTCGTCCAACAAAATAAACGTGGGGTTGATGCACAAGGCGCGGGCGATTTCCACGCGCCGCCGCTCGCCCCCCGATAAAGCGTACCCGCGATTCTGGCGGATGTGCTCCAATCCCAATTGGTCGATCAGCTTCTCCATTTTCTCCCGGCGTTCGTGCCAGGAGATGGGCTGCACCTCCAAAACCGCAAGAATGTTTTCCTCCACGCTCAGTTTCCGGAATACGGACGCCTCCTGCGGGAGATAGCTGATGCCATACTGGCGCGCCCTCAAATACATGGGCAGGTCAGTAATGTCGTCGTCGTCGATTAGCACCCGGCCTGTGTCGGGGGGGATCAGGCCAACGATTGCGTAAAACGTCGTGGTCTTGCCGGCCCCGTTAGGTCCAAGCAAACCAACGACTTCGCCCTGTTCTACGCGAAGGCTTACACCGTTTACGACCCGCCGACTACGGTAGGATTTGCCGATATCGTCGGTGGCCAGCGTCCGCATTTATCGTGCCACTCGTGTGTGGGTAACGGTGGGGGATGTATCGTTGCCTTCAACCAGCACTCTATCATCGCCTCTAAAGAAGGTCAACGAAACCCCGGTAGTCCTGCCCCGTTCGGCATCAAAAATGCTCGGAGGGCCGCCGGTGAGCACGAACTTGTCGTCCGCAGCCGTGTAAACCAAATTATCTCCTGTCCCCCGTCGCGTCGGCTGAGTCATAACTACATGCTCCCGGGCAATGATGTGGTCAATCTTGCCGGGCCCTTCAAGTGGCTGATTGTTAGAGCCTTGCTCCCTGGGTTGGAGGAAAACGTCGGCCTGCACAGATGTGATAGTTGCATCTGCTCCCTTTGCCTCCACTCCTCCGTCGAAGTGCGCCTTGCGCTCACTATCCGTGTAGGTCAATTGAGCGGACGTGATCGCAATCGGGGTCACCTTCCCGTTCTTATCAACCTGAACCAGGGTTGTAGAGACTGGTTGCGTGGGGGAGCCTTCTGCAACCATAGATCGATGATCGCGGTCGAATTCGATTGAAGGCGCCTTGACGAGATTGGCGTCTTGCCACAGCCGAGCATCGCCACTGTAAACCGCAGCCGCCGAACTTCGATGACCTGTCATGCTTCGGGAAGTGACGTGGATCGGCGACGAAGAGGCCAGGAGCGCTCCGTTCGGTTGCTCCTTCAGCTCACTGTAAGTGCTCCTAATATCACCTTCGGCAAAGGCATCCCCCGTGGCACGATTCATACGCATAGTGTGCGCGGTGGTGGTCGAGCTGCCATCGATTACACGGGGAGAGCCGGTGAGGAACAGCATTTGGTCGGCCGGAGTGTAGCGAGCGCGGTCCGACCAGGCTTTGCGCTCATCATCGACGTAGAAGACGCGTCCCTGTTGCACGATCGACTCAATTCCAACGCCGGTTCGGAAGGAGGCATCGAGAGTGTCGCTAGTGCTCACCCGCTCGTTCTGCCCCGGATTCTGATTGACAATTCGACCGTTGGGCGCGCCGTGGACAGACGAAAGCTGGCCGAACTGATCGAACCGTCCGGTGAACTTGCCCGCAGTAATCAGAGTCTGTTGCCCGGGACTGGATGTCGTAGGCCTGATGGTAATCTTCGCCGCGCCGGAAGTTTGTGCGCGTTTCAGAAGATTTCCTGGGGACAGCCAGAAATCGACTACGGGCGCCGTGAGTTCGAGATCCTGGGCTGTGGCTGATGCCGTAGCGGGTTTTTGATGCTGGGTCAATTTGACGTTTTCTTCGGTGTGAACAATCGTCAACTGGTTCTTTCCGACAAAGTGCAGAATCGCCCGGCCGGCGCTACCTTGCATCGACTGCGTTCCGGAGACTTCCATTTGTACATTGTGAGAAAAGGTAGCCGTGCGCACAGTATTCTGCTGTTCTCCCATGAGCATCTCTAATTGGTCTGATCGGACTTGTGCTGGCTGCTTGCCTTCTGACTCCACACGAACGTGGCCGAGTGCCAGCAGGCGCTCAACCGTGTTGTCGGGACGCAGGAAAAGAGTGGCCTGGTCAGCGTCGGACTGTTGCGAGTGGGCTTGCAAATGCGGGAGGTCTAGCACCACCAAGTGAGGGTCCTTGGTGATGGTTCCGTGGATGGCAGTCACCGTCGCCCCTGTCGAACCACTGAACACGATGTTCACTTGTGATTGCAGTGTCAGCACGCTGGTGTTGGCGGCATAATCGACCCCCACGGCTGATCCGGTCGCCCCCGGAATATAGAAGTCAACCTTCTCTCGGGTCGAAGCGTTCCCCGTCTTCTGATTGAACGCTAGCTCGGTGGTCTTTAAATGAATGGGGTTCTTCAGTTCCTTGGGCGGCGACTGATCGGGCTTGGTCACACCTTCGGGGTTGGACTGGAGATCGATTTGAACCTCGCCTTTCCCGACAACAGCGCCCGATTGCGGGTCGTAATCGAACGTCGCTCCGTAGATCTGATCAAAGCGGCTGGAGTCGCGTCCATATAACGTAATGGTTACGTCATGCAATTCGGCCTTCCCACCTTGCTTGAACTGCACCGCCTTACTGGCTTGGACCTTGAACAAGGTTCGTCCCTGTTCGGACTTGGAGATCGTAAAACCATGCGCGGTCTGCTGGATATCAAGGCCAATTTTCTCCGGCACTTGGTTGAGGGCGTTCTGCACGCGCTGCTGGGAGTAGAAGTAGATCCCCGCCACCGCTAGGGTGAGAGTGATAGCCGCAATTGCGATCCAGCGGCGTAGACGAGATATTTCGGCTGGCATTCTGAGGATAAGTCTACCGGAACTGCTGTCGCTGTTTCTCTGTTCGCAGTGCACTGGGGCGGCGGTCGGCAGGGTTGGGCTAAACTTGCAGGACGATGAAATCGCCCCCGCTGTTGGACCTGCAAAACATCCGCGTGATGCGGGGAAATAAGGTGGTTCTCGATGATTTTAGTCTTCGCATTGGTGCCGAAGAACATGTCGCTATCCTGGGCCCGAACGGTTGTGGGAAGTCCACTCTGATAAAGACTATTACTCGTGAGTGCTATCCCGTTGTACGGGAACGTTCGAGCATAACCATCTTGGGTCAGGAGCGCTGGAATGTATTCGAGTTACGCACGCTGCTGGGCATCGTCTCCAACGACCTGATGTCATCGTGTACAGGCGAAACGGTTGGGCGGGATATCGTGCTGTCCGGCTTCTTCAGCAGCACCCGCATCTTTCCCCATCATCCCGTCGATCCCAAGCAGAAAGAACTAGCGGACGCAACTCTGGCACAGTTGCAAGTGTCACATTTGGCAGGGCGGCCGGTTTGCGAAATGTCTTCCGGAGAGGCCAGGCGGGTGCTGATCGCCAGAGCCCTGGTCCACCGTCCGCGAGCTTTGTTGTTTGATGAGCCCACCAATTCGCTCGACGTTTTCGCTCGGCACAGCTTAAAAGAAACTATGAGTCTGCTGGCTAGCTCTGGGATTGGAATCATTCTGGTTACGCATGAGCTGTCTGATATCGTTCCCGAGATCGAACGTGTGGTCCTGATGTCGAATGGGCGGGTTGCAGCTGATGGTCATAAAAGCGAGATTCTGCAGTCGGAGCGTTTGGCAAGTGTTTTTGGAATTGAGGTCGAGATAGGACGTCGCGATGGCTATTACCATCTGTGGTGAATGGCGTACTTAGGGGGTCATGCTCGGTCCACGGCGGCAGTTGCCCGCTCGTTTTCGTCCTTGGCTTTCCCAGGAGTTTTAAAATCACGCAGGGAGAGTTCCAGCCCGCCGAATTCGGGGTGATCGTTCTGACCAACGGTGAAAGCAATGTCGAGCGTATCGCCTGGTAGAAGCTGAGCGTGTTGGAAGCGTTCCGCCATGCGCCAGCCGAGAGCATCTAAGGTAAGCGATTTGCGCCAATCCGAATTGCCATCGCTCGCCATCCTAGCGGGGGCGAGCTTTAGCTTCACGTGCTTGTCTTTCAGCACTCGCGGCGGCGCAAGTAGGCGCACTGCCTTGGCGGCGAAAACTGGATCCGGATTTCCCACGCCAAAAGGTTCGAGGCGCTGCAGAATCTGGTGCAACTCAGGCGTAACTTGATCGAGCGGGAGTACGTCATCGAAGTTAAGGACCGGTTCGAAATCAGCTAGAGATAGACGGGTCCGGGCATAGTGATCCAACTGGGCGCGCAAATCTGGCACGCGTGAGGTGAGCAGGCTGAAACCGACAGCATGCGCGTGTCCCCCGAACCGGCTGAACATTTCGGCGCAGGATTCCAGCGCGTCCAGCAGATGAAAGGCTGGAATGGAGCGGCCGGAGCCGTGAGCTTCGTCGCCGTTGCGAGAGACGATCAACGTAGGCCGGCCGTAGCGTTCGACCACACGTGTGGCGGTAATGCCGATCACGCCGCGGTGCCAGCCGTCGCCATCGATCACCATGCAGAATGCGTCGCGCAGTTCAGGGTCCTCCTCGATACGCAAGTAGATAGCCTCCAGAATTCGCCGCTCTTCCTCCTGGCGATCAGCATTTAGCTGGTCGAGCCGGTTAGCAAGCTCGCGAGCGCGGGCAGGATCCTTCACGCTGAACAGTTCGATGACATCGCGGGCCACGTCCATGCGGCCGGCAGCGTTAAGGCGCGGTGCGATGCGAAATCCAATTTCACCAGTAGTGAGCGGACGCCCACCCACTTGCGCTACTTCCAGTAGAGCCTTAAGTCCCGGATTTACGGGTGAGCGCAGACCTTCCAGTCCAAGCTTGGCGAAAACGCGATTTTCGCCGGTGAGCGGCACAGCATCGGCGATGGTGGCGATCGCCACCACCTTCATGAAGGACATCAACAGGCGTGATCGGTCGCCGGACGGGAGCCTTCGCTCCATCAATGCCTGTGCGAGTTTGAAAGCCACACCGGCGCCGCACAGTGCTTTGCAGGGGTACTCGCAACCAGGCTGATTGGGATTGACCACCGCCAGCGCTATCGGAATACCGTTCGTCCCGGGCAGATGGTGGTCGGTAACGATTAGGTCAACTCCGAGCCGGCGGGCTGTTTCCGCCGGAGCAAAAGCGCGAATGCCCATGTCAACGCTTATGATGAGACGAATGCCGGCGGCCGCCGCTGTCTCTATCACGTCGTCGCGCATGTCGTAACCGTCGCGGATCCGGTGAGGCACGTGGAAATCGGCGGTTCCGCCGCAAAGCTCAATCGCGGTCTTCAAGATCACAATCGCGGTGGTGCCGTCGACGTCATAATCGCCATAAATCAGAATGGATTCTTTGCGCTCGATAGCTGCCTCGAGACGATCGATGGCACCACGCACGCCGGTCATCAGATAAGGCGGGTGCAAGTGAGAGAGGGAGGGACGAAGAAATCGTTCTGCGGCTTCGGCATCGGTGATGCCGCGCATTATCAGCAGGCGCGCAAGAGCTGCGGTGGTTTGGGCATTAAGATTGGAATGAACCGAAGGGTTGGAACGGAGACCCTCGGCCAGAGCTTGTACTTGATCAGGATCCGCGGTTTTGGCTACCCACCTCATACCAGGCTCAGGCGGATGTGCAGGAACACCTGCACCTACACAAATGAGCACAGTGCATTAGTTTTCGTCGTCCTGATCAGGACCGTCGATAGGAATGCCGCCGAAGTCCTCGGTCATTTCGAACAGCCGCTGATAGCGGTCATACCACTCGGTGGAAGCTTCATAGACCATCATGATGCCCTGGTAAGCGAAGCCGAGCTGGACGAAGCCAGTCTTGCCAATATAAGTGCGCAACCAACGGGCGTCTTCCACATCTTCGTCGTTGGTGAACTCCGCGCTTCCGATGCGCTCAATCATCTCGTCAAGCTCTTCGCGGCGAAGCAGCCAGGCGTCCATGGTGAGAAAAGGCGCGCCTGCAGCCTTGGCAAGCTCCACGAAATCTTTCCAACTATCAGGATTGTCTGCGGTCTTCCACATCACGCTCTGCACTTCTTCGTAGTCCACGTAGCCGGGGAAGCGGCGCATGCCGTGGCCTTCAATGAAGGCGATCATGTCGTCTTTGAGACCCGCCAGATTGTCAGGAGCAGAGGACATGTAAGGGGCTCGTTCAGCATTGTATGCCTGAATGGACGGGAAATCATTCGCACTCGGCATTCAGTTTGACTAACACCGGGTAATTGGCATTTACTACTTGGCCAGTTCCCCTGAGAGACCAAGCGCAAAGTGCGAACTGCAACTGCTCGATGGCTGAGTGCTGAGGGACGCCATGCTAAACTATTTGTTTCACTCCGGACATCCGACCCGCACCATGCTGCTTTCGAAAGAATATGTGGGCTATCTGGCCCGCGAAGTCGCTAAAAAATTGATTGCTGGTGAATTCATCGAGACCAAGGCAGCGGCTGCGGTCACAACTAAAGTACACTCTGCGATGCTCGATGAAATGTCGCTCGAGGACCGCATCAACGACGAGGTGCGCGTCATTCTCGAGGCCTATTCTGAGGAAATGCGCAAGAGCGGTGCTAACTATCAGGAAATGTTTCGCAAGGTGAAAAGCGAACTGGTGCGCAAATACAAGGCGGTCTTGTGAGAGTCAGCCGCGATAAAATCAACAAAGTGGCCCACGTAGTCACTGACGCGCTGGCTGAGATGGACGAAGTGGATTTTGTCGAGGACCGCAACACCATCCGCTTGGAAGTGCGGAAGATTCTCGAAGAGCTGCTCAATCAGGAAGAGAAAATCGACCAGGCGGCTCGCCACAAGATCGAGAATCAGAAGCGCACCATCCTTGAAGGCAGCCAGGAGTGGGACATCCTGTACCGCAAGTACTACAACGAAGAAGTAAAGAAGCTCGGAGTCTAGTCCCGAGCCGAAAAGAATGCCCTGCTCTGGGAAGCAATTGTACCGGTTCACACACTTGTTCGTCCCACCTGTCATCCTGAGCGAGGCTTGCTGTTCGCCACGCGAACGGCGAGCTGAGTCGAAGGACCTGCATTTTCGTACCAGCCTTCGCTCAAGTCGAGCCAGGTGGGATTCTGGGATTTGATAAGCACAATTTTCTTTGCACGAATCCAGCCCTTGAGTTGCTTCTCGCGAAGTATGGCCTTTCCCACGTCATCGAAACTTTCGTAGTAGACGAGACGGTCAATTTTGTATTGCGCCGTGAAGCCACTAAAACTGTGGTTCTTATGCTGCCAAACCCTCCTGTGAAGATTACTGGTCACTCCGATGTAGAAATTCAGAGATCGACTGGCTAGGATGTAGATGGCATAGGTTTTTCTATCGCGCATATAGAAATACAGGTCCTTCGACTGCGTAGCACCTTCGCGAGCGAAGGCGCTACTGCGCTCAGGATGACAAGGAGAGAAAGTTTTGGCGGTGCCGGGAATCACCAATTGCAGTGATATACGCACACTTGTCCGGAAGGAAAATGGTTCAGACCGGTGAAATCACGGCAGTGATAAAACAGGCGGCTTACGATGCAGAGTTTGACCTGGTGGGCATCGCGCCGGTGCGCGATTTCTCTGAGCTGGACCACTTTCCGAAATGGATCACTGATGGCTATGCCGGCGAGATGAAATACATGGAAGCAAAAGACGAAGCCGGACGCCTAAAGCGCGCATCCCTTCGATCGGCGATCCCGTGGGCCCGCAGCGTGATCGTTTGCGCGATCAACTACAACACGGCGCAGCCGTACTCAACCCAGACGACTGATCCAGAAAAGGGATGGATTTCCCGCTACGCGTGGGGCCAGGAGGATTATCACGACGCAGTGATGAAAAGGCTGCGCAAGGTCGAGGACCGCTTGCAGCAATCATTCATGACAAGTGAGAGGCCAGCGCTGCAAACCCGACGCTACGTCGATACGGGCCCATTGGTCGAACGTGTATATGCGAAGTATGCGGGCGTGGGATGGATCGGAAAGAATACCTGCATCTTGAACCAAAAGTTGGGATCATGGCTGTTTCTGGGTGTGATCTTGACTTCGCTCGAACTCGAGCCGGACTTCCCTGCACCCGACCGCTGTGGAAGCTGCACCCGCTGCATCGACGCTTGCCCGACGCATGCGCTGGTCGCACCTTATCAACTTGATTCCAACAAATGCATTTCCTATTTGACCATCGAGAAGCGCGGCTCGATTGCCGAGGAAATGCGAGTCGGCATGGGCAGACACGTTTTCGGTTGTGATATCTGCCAGGACGTTTGTCCGTGGAACCGGAAATCTCCGGTGACGAGCGCCTCAGAATTTCAACCTCGCAAAGGACTGGTGAATCCTGCGCTCGAATGGCTGGCCGAGATGACGGCCGAGGAGTTCCGGGAAACGTTCCGTGCCTCTCCGATACGCCGCACCAAGCACGCTGGCCTGAGAAGGAACGCGGCGCTCGCGATGGGTAATAGCGGTGACCAGCGGTTCTTGCCTGTGCTTGAAAAGTTGGCGGCCGATGAGGATCTGATAGTCGCCGAAGCTGCGCGGTGGGCGGCGCAGCAATTGCAAGAGACTTCGCGGCCCGAGGGATAAAACCCGCTTCGCGCCCGTGGTAGCATCGTTTCAGAAATTCCGGCTCAAACAACAAACCATGCCAGCTTTTTGCGCTCTCCCGCCACGCCTTTTAACTGCCGCTTTGCTGGCCATAGCGGTTTTCGTCCATCCTGCTCATGCAGCAGAAAAGGAGCCGCAGTGGATTCGCCTTAACTCTGGCCACTTCTCCGTGCTTACTGACGCAGGCGAGAAGAAAGGCCGCGAAGTGATTGTGCGCTTTGAGCAGATGCGCGCCGTTTTTGCCCAACTTCTGATGAAGACCCGCGTGAACATGTCAGAGCCGCTGGAGATCATCGGTCTTAAGGGGGACAAGGAATTCGCGCAGGTTGCGCCCATCCGTCAGGGCCAACTCGTGAACAAACCTTCATTTTTTCTGCCGGGCGAGGATCGCACTTATATCGTCCTCAATCTCTTCGAGGACGAAAGCTGGCGCGCGATTTCTCATGAATTTGCCCACTGGTTATTGAACTACAACTATCCGCCGACGCCGGGCTGGTTCGATGAAGGCTTTGCGGAATACTTTTCCAGCCTTGAGTTAGACAACAAACAGGCGCGTATGGGCGGTGATCCCGAACTAAAGTTATCGTGGGAAAAGGACCTGGTGGGCAATCAGCGTGAGATCCTCAATCCGCCTAGGTCGCTAACTGATCTTCTCGGCGGACCGGTGTGGCTCGCCATGCCGGATCTATTCACCATGAAGCACGATGTTTCCGCCTACCAGGAGGGCACGCATCATACATTGTTCTATGCTCAGTCCTGGATCGTCGTGCACTATCTGCTCAACAAGAACAAGCTGCCTGAGACGGGAAAATATTTCGACCTGGTGCAGAACCAGAAACTACCGGTAGAAGAAGCGGTCCAACAGGCCTACGGTATGAGCGTGGCGCAGTTTGAACAGGCGGTGAAGGACTATTTCCACTCCCTTGCGCCTCTGTTCTTGGCGCAAGATGCGGCCAAATTGCGCGATACGATTGACCCTGGAGGACAGATGTATCAACTTTCCGCCACGGTCAGTTCCGACGATGTCGGAAGCAGCGTGGTCCCGGTTACTCCTCCCGAGGCGGCAGCGCTGCAGGCGGAAATGGCAGTGCGCCTGCCCGAGCATCGTGAGCAGGCGGTCAAGGAGTTGAACGCGATCGTTAACCAGCCAAAGCTGGAAAATGCGATCGCGCATCGTGCGCTGGCCTGGACACACCTGCAGAAGAAAGAATTCGAACCGGCTACTGAAGAACTGACCAGGGCGTCTGAACTTGATCCGCGGGATCCATGGGTGCGCTACTACCTGGCGCTGGTTAAGTATCATGCCGCTCAGTCCAGCGGGCGGGAGGTTCATGGGCTTTCCAACATGATCCAGGATTTGCGGGCGGTGCTCGACTGGAATCCAAATTTTGCCGAGGCCTACAACATGCTCGCTATAGCACGATTGGAAGGCGGTGGAGTCAACTCTGCAATGGGATCGATACGGCAGGCGATCCAACTTAGCCCGCGTAATGAAAATTATCTGCTGAACCTGGCGCAGATTGAGATGGCCGGAAAGAAGTGGGACGACGCGACGGCGCTGCTCGAACGCCTCAAGGGCAGCCAGAATCCGCAAATCGCTCGGGTCGCGCGGAAAAATCTGAATGACCTGCCAACCTTGAAAAAGTATGGTCTGCTTCCCCAGGCCGAGGCCACGCCGCAAGTGGCGGAAACAAAGCCGGCGGCAGCCGCGCAGAATCCCGAAGCAGAAGATGACTCGGCTCAGGAACATCCGGCGGCCGCTCCGGTTGAATCACTGCCAGACCAACGGAAAGTGCAATTTCTGAAAGGAAAACTGCTGAAGGTAGATTGCGCACAAACGCCTGCGGCCATTCTGACCGTCGCCGCGGGGTCGAAAATCTTGAAACTCCGTGCGGAGAATTTCAAGGTCCTTACGCTGATCGGCGCCGAAGCGTTTTCCTGTGATTGGAAGAACCGCCCGGTATCAGTCAATTACAAGGCCGGGGGCAAAGCGGATGGTGATCTGGTATCGCTGGAGGTGCAGTAGCTTACCCAAATAAAAACCCCCTCAGGGGAAGCTGAGAGGGTGCCAGTGGTTGGATTCGGGGCTTTTATGCGCGGACGACGTTGGCTGCCTGGAAGCCTTTCGGCCCCTTCAGCAGATCAAATTCAACCGTTTCGCCCTCGTTCAGCGTGCGGTAGCCGTTCTCCTGGATGGCGGAGAAATGGACAAAAACATCTTCCCCCGTAGAGCGCTGGATGAAACCGTAACCCTTCGCCCCGTTGAACCACTTTACTGTGCCCTTCTCTCTCACAAAGCACTCCTTTCGCTTCTACTTTTTCTATTCATTTAAACTCCCTCGCCCTTCGTGAAGCGCATGCTTCGTACCACCCCCTCAAAGGACGCGGAAGCACAACCAATTGAAGTTCTGGGCTGCTGAAGGCGTGCTCGCAAGAAAGGCCCCGGAGATCGGCGTCGCTGCGAAGCGGCGACGTCGAGCTTGGAGTCCATCGGGTTGCGCGAGTTCGACCGCGAGACACAAAACATCGACCCAAAACTTTTGACGCTGCTGTGCCCTGAACTTGGGCAATGAGCAGAAGATAATATTCAGGAACGTGGTTTCTGGCAAGAAAAGAAATCAGGGAGTGAAACGTTTTTGCTAAGCGGTTTGGCCGCAGTCAGGCGGCGAGCGCTCGGCGGGCGCGGAAGGAGCCGCAAGCCTCTGATAAGATGGAAAAAATGGAGAAAATTGACCTCCAGTCACATTCCTCAACCTCGCCTTCCTCGGCCAAGCGCGTAGACCCCACCGACGCTGGGCGTGATTCCGGTGTACTCGCCTCTACGGTGAAATATTTGTTGCGTACAGAGGTCCACACCTTTGCGTTTTCGGTTGCGGCCAACGCCATCCTGTCGTTTTTTCCTTTCGTGCTGTTATTAATGACGCTGATTCGCCGCGTTCTCCACTCGCGCGTAATGTACGATGTCGTGGTTCAACTACTGCGCGATTTTCTTCCCGCAGGACAGGACTTCGTCATCCGCAATCTGAACGCCTTGGTGGGCGCGCGAAATCGGGCGCAGCTGGTCTCACTATTGATTCTTCTCGTGACCTCGACGGGGGTATTTATGCCGCTTGAGGTCGCGCTAAATCGCATCTGGCATTTTCCCGAAAATCGATCTTATTTGGGCAACCAGCTCATCTCGCTGGGCCTGGCCTTTGGTTGCGGTGTGCTGGCCCTGCTCTCGATTGCGCTAACCGCCGAAAATGTTGCGTGGCTGCAATCGGCCTTTCATGGTCATGGCATTTTTGTGGTGCGGCTGGCGGGCTTTATTATGATGAAGATTTTTGCCATCGCCGCCAGCATTGCCATCTTCTTTTTGATCTACTGGGTGCTGCCAAATGGCAAGGTTCCGGCGCGGGCCGTGTTACCCACAGCTGTGGTCATGGGATTATTGTCAGAGACACTCAAATACGCCTACATTCTGGCTCTGCCTCGACTGAATTTTCAGGAAGTTTACGGTCCGTTCGCTTTGTCGGTAAGCCTGATGTTCTGGGCTTTCCTCTCCGGACTCCTGCTGCTGACGGGCGCCCATTTGTCGGCGGGGCGGCAACGCCGACGCCGAATTTGACCCACGCTGCATCAGCGGGTTATTGAAAACCCTTATTTCGTCCTGCACCGCTTCGATTATCGCGGTGATGGGCGTCCAGACTACCGATGCTAGTGATCGCCGCTGTGTTCGACCGAAAACCCAGATCGTGTCCCATAAGCCCTGTCCCACCGCCACGTTGACCCGCGTCGGCGATATGGTGCTCCGTAAAAGACTTGCGCATGATAACTCAAGCGACAATGGAGGGAAAAAATTAGCTAGAATTTGGATTTCGCGCCGTCCCCCGCCATCTTGATCGCCAGATCAACACTGAGGAAATCTGCGAGCAAAGTCCAAGAGAAACAGCTCAAAGCCGCAAGCCCGACCCAATCAAGTACTTTTCCGGCAACTTCACGGGCCTTCTCACAATCTAACCAACTGGGGAATCACCCTCTCTCTTCTGCCCGTCCCCTGAGTGCGAGAGGTACTGGTGCGGGGAGTGGCGGGTGGTCTAACCCACTTTCCTGGCGCAGCTTCGTTACACTATCTTCTATGAGATTCATCGCTCGACTTGCATACCTCGTAATGGCGGCTGTCGCTCTCTCCCTCCTGGCCTCAGCCGACGAAGGTCCTCTTGATACTTCAGAACCCAAAGGCATTACCGCCGACGAGATTATTCATCGCTTCGCGGCCAAAGAAAAACAATTCAAGGAGGCCCGCGATCAGTACACCTACCGTCAGGATGTCCGAGTGCAGACTTTGGACGGCGATACTGTGACCGGCGAGTACCGGGAAGTCTTCGATGTTACCTTCGACGACCAGGGAAAGCGGCTGGAAAACGTCGTGTACGCGCCGCAATCGACGATCGAAAACGGTGGCATCTCCATGTCCAAGGAAGACCTGTTCGATATTCGCAATCGTCTGCCGTTCGTGCTGACCCGCGACGAAATTCCTGAGTACCAGATTCTGTATGTAGGGCAGCAGCAGGAAGATGAATTGCATTGCTACGTATTCGATGTCGCTCCCAAGGAAATTCAGAAGGATAAGCGCTATTTCCAGGGGCGAGTCTGGGTTGACGACCACGATTTTCAGATTGTCAAAACCTTCGGTAAGACGGTCCCCGATTTCCATCTGAACAAGAAGGGAAAAGGTCAGGAAAACCTCTTTCCCAAGTTCACCACCTGGCGCGAGCAATTTGATGGCAAGTATTGGTTTCCCACATACACTAAGGCAGACGATACACTGCACTTCGCCCTCCAAGAAGTACACATTCGCGAGATCGTGAAATATGAGGATTACAAGCGTTTCGGATCCAACGTGAAGATCACTTACGAAGGCAAGGAAGTGCAGAAGGACACGACGAAAGGCCAGCCGCAGGACAAGCCCCAAACGTCCCAGCCGCCGCAAAAATAATCGAGGTCACTTACTCACTGCTTGGAAGCTTCGAGCAACTCCTTTAAATATTGCTGCCAAACGGCGGCCCACGTATGCGTGCCGTGGCCGTGGGTTTGGTCAGAAATCGGAATCAAGACAAAGCGGCCCTTCTTTATGCGCTTAATTTCTCGTTCGGCGATCCCCAACTCCGGCGGATTGATGAAGTCGTCGCCGAAATTCACAAACATGACCGGCACCGAAATTTTTTCCAGCTGCGGAGAGGGGTCATAGTTCCTCGAAGCGCTCACGGCATACAGAAGATCGTTCACATCCAGGTTTGCCGTGACCCGCTCCGTGAAATCCTCGAGATGCTTATCAGCCGCGTCGCGCGAAGGGAGATTTTTCTGCATCTCTACCGGTCCGCCTCCGACGATCAGCAACACATCCGCCGCAATCTGTAATGCCGCTCGAGGCTCAGTTGTGTATTCACCGTTCTTCCAATCTGGGTCTTGGCGGATCCCGTCGATGACCATCTTGCGCCAGATCCGATTGCGGCCGGCTATTTGTACCGGCAGGCAGGCCAGCGGCATCAGTGCATCCATAAAATCGGGGTAAGTCTCGCCCCAGACCCACGAATGCATGCAGCCCATGGAAGTGCCCAACACCAGGCGCAAATGGTTGACGCCCAATCCCTTCTCCAGCAGCTCATGCTGCAACACCACCATGTCGCCGTAATCGTATGGAGGAAACCGCGCGTGCATCCCATCACTAGGCTTGCTTGATTTTCCGTGACCGACGTTGTCCGGAATGATGACAAAGTAACGGCTGGTATCGAGAAGTTGTCCCGGCCCAAACAGCACGCCCGCAAATTGAGGCACCAGGAACTGTCGCCCCGACCCGGTCGTGCCATGAAGGATCAGTACCGCATTGGTCACCCGGCCGTTCGCGTCATGCGCAGGCTTGCCGAATGTCACATAATGGAGGCGCAACTCGGGCAGAATCTCGTCCGACTTGAAATGAAAGTCCCGGGTGACATAATCGCCCTCCTGAGGCATCTGGCCTAATGCGGATGGCTGTGCGGGCTGCTGCGCGAGCGATTTTGTCGGAGAAAAGAACAGCAACACCAGAATCACGAAGATCGAAGCTCGAATGCGACCGCCCACTCTCGTCATCCTCGGGCGGCACTCTAGCATAAGTGATAAGGCCTGGGGAGCGACATTGGGATCCTCAATTCTGCATGTTGACAAAAGCACCAGGTAACCTCCAAACCGCCCAAGTCAATTTCACGTGGCTGAAAACAATGTACTTGTCGGGTTCGTTTCGTAAAATATGCCGCTGAACACGGTCACCAACAATCCGGCTAAATGCTTTGATCGGGGCCGATATATCGTTATAACGATATAATCTCAGACGGAACTGAGAGCTTGTTTGGAAAGGCTCAGGCGTTGATGAAAAACTTTGCCGCTTACTCGTCGTTATCGTTTACATTGTCCTTTCGAGCTAAGGTCCTCGTCGCTACGGTCAGGAGTCAATCCCCTTCCGTTCGCGTCTTTCTTTTTGCAAAGCACCCAAGGTCTCGATTGCTCGATAAAGATCGCGCTTCAGTACCGACTGCTAACGAGTCATCTTCTCAAAAGAACTCACCAATGACGGCCTCCACCTCAAGGTGGCCAGCTTCTTGAGTGTTACGGTTTCGCGAGTTCTGAACCGCGCTTATTACCTTGTTCTGCACGACTGCCGGGCCACGCGAAGCGCTATTGTAACTCTCATCCTTGCCAGCAACAGCCCGAACGACTATCCGTTCACAATCCCAGCCGGAATCAAGCGGAAGATCCCAGTCACTGATGGGAAGTTTGAGTTCGCGATGGAAGACGCGGTCCACTTGACCTCGCACATCTTGACGAAGTGCAAGTTCCTTGGTCACAAGGTCTTCTAGGATCTGGAGCTTCCAGCACACAAAATTGTGATCTCCTCAACCAGAGCGTTCTCCAGAAACCCTTCCGGTCTAAATTCGGCATTCCAGGATTCAAAGATCCTTTGATACTCCACCCGTTCTTCGTCGGTTTCCAGCGCGACTCTTTTCGCCAGGATGCCGTGCCGTAAAGCATTGTGCCTTGTATTCGATTTCCCCCCTTTGGTTCGAGGTCCTGTCGAGGATTGCGCGTTGGCTCGGTTGGCGGCCAGAACGGCTTCAGTATTTTTGTGTTTCATGGGTCCCCCCAAGTGCCGTCAGCTGAGCCGGCAGCCAGCCATTGGCAGACAGCTCATCAACGCTGATAAGGCAACTTTTGAGATTTTCAGGAAAATTGTTCGGGCTCAGGGAACCAATTCAGAAGTTCATACACATGATTCAAGAGGATGGGAACAAGTCTTGCACCACTACTTACAATGCTAGAAATTATTAGCCGGGATGTCAACTAGAACAGACACATAATCTCTACTTACCGCAGAAGGAAAATAGTTGGACTCTTTTGCGCGCCGCACGAGGACACAGCAAAGGCCGGTTCGGGACAGCAACCTTGGTAACCTACGTTCTTTAGCTCCGGCAAAGGCACAATTTCTGTATTGAACACCTGCTTCCACCACATGGTACGAAGGCAGCGTAGATGATTAGCTTTGTATTCATTTTCATGGGAGTTGTGACTGCCCTGGCAGTATTCGCTGTCTTGCTGAAAATCTACGCAGGTGAGCCCAAAAGGGCAGAAAAAGAAGAAAAAGCAGAAATCATCAAACAGCTGGTGGCACTTTCAGAGCGTGAAAACGGCACGTCGGCAATCGCTTCTACTCCGACCAGGAGTCTCCGGCTCGCGCCTAGTTCTGCCGTAAGCAGGGACACGTTGCGAAAACGCACGCATCGGGAGAACAATTCAAAGGTGAGCGGTTCCCCGGTGAGTCCCAACTCTCCTACCCGACTCAGACCAAGCGTAGCGGGTGCGGAAATCGAGGAGCAAATCCGCCAGCGCGCTTATGAGTTGTATCAAGAACGTGGCGGGGTGGATGGAGACCCAACGGATGACTGGCTGCAGGCAAAGGAAGATGTGTTAAGTGCCAAAGCCAAAGCAGCCAAGATCTCATCTTAACCAGTCCCATGTTCTTCTCGGGCCGCCCTGCGGCGTATTTTCGGCGCAAGATGGTGGTCAGACCGGAAGTCTAAAATCGTCTGCTAGGGGTGTCGTTTCCACGTGGGCGACAATTTCCCGATCGGCGGTGACTGCGCGAGCCGGTTGAGGACACCAACTCTACTGGGCTCTGTATAATGGCCGGCGCTCATGAGCTGGGCTCCTGCCTCCGCCATCCACTCACTGTTCGACCCAAAGCACGGCGCTTCGGACCGCCTGATTTCACGCTGGTTGTTCCTGCGGGCTCTCGGCTTCATCTATTTTTCTGCGTTTTTCTCGCTAGCCTTTCAAATCAGCGGCCTCATTGGCCCCGCAGGAATTCTGCCGGCGAGCCAATATTTGCAGGTGGTGGCGCGTTCATTTGGACATTTTGCTCGCTTCTGGTTTGCACCAACATTGCTATGGTTTTCGAGCAGCCCGCGGATGCTCGTTGCTCTGTGTTGGGTGGGAATGCTGGCATCGCTGCTGCTTGTTTTCAACGTGTGGCCGCGGGGAATGCTGCTAATTTGTTTTTTGTGTTTTCTTTCATTCGTGAGCGCCGCGGAAGACTTTTCTGGGTACCAATCCGATGGCATGCTGCTCGAAGCCGGATTTATTGCACTCTTCTTTGCTCCGCCGGGATTGCGGCCCCTCTGGGGCGCGGACCAACCGCCTTCTCGCGCAAGTCTGTTTCTACTGCAATGGGAGTGGTTTCGCATCTATTTCGAGTCCGGTGTCGCCAAGCTAGCGAGTGGAGACCCACAGTGGCGTCACATGACGGCCATGGACGAGTACTACCAGAACGGGCCGCTGCCCACCTGGATCGGCTGGTACGCACAGCACCCGCCACACTGGTTCCATGTCTCGACGACGTATGCAACGCTCGCGCTCGAGCTTGGCTTGGTCTGGATGCTGTTCCTGCCACGGCGCTTGCGGATTCTGTGCTTCTTCATCGCGACTCTCTGGCAGCTCTGCGTCATCCTCACGGCCAACTACACGTTTCTGAACTATCTGGTCCTGGCGCTGGGCTTTCTGCTCCTGGATGATCACATTGCGTTGACCTTCTTACCGCGCCGCTGGAGAAGGTCCTTCGTTGATCACAGGGATCAGACCCGACGACCCGACTCCCACTCGGACTCGCGAAACGTTGTCCCCGCATCCAGCGAAACGATCCATTCCGAGGCCAGCACGGAAAATCGGGGGGACATCTTCCATTCACCTCTCGCCGTCCTCAGGATTTCTTTGACATCCGTGGGGCTTACCTGGATATTCTATGCAACCGCAGTGCAGCTGCTCTGGATGGTCTTCCCAACGATACCGCTGCCAACCGGACCGGTAGCAGCACTCGACCCGTTTCGAATCGCGAATCGATATGGTCTTTTCGCAGTCATGACCAGAGGCCGCTATGAAATCGAGTTCCAAGGCTCCCGGGACGGGCAAGTCTGGGTGGCATATCCTTTCCGTTTTAAGCCGCAGGATCCATTCAAGCCGCCAGGCATCTATGCTCCTTATCAACCCCGCTTCGATTGGAACTTGTGGTTCGCTTCGCTGGGATCATGGCGCGAGTATCCGATCGTGCCGAACACAGAAGTACGGCTTCTTACCAACGATCCGGATGTGCTCGCTCTTTTTGCGGGAAATCCCTTTCCTGGCGAGCCGCCACGGGAGGTGCGCGCTGTCCTGTGGCAGTATTGGTTTACCACCATCGCAGAAAAACGTGCGCAGGGCCTCTGGTGGCGGCGTCAACTCATGGGGCTCTATGCACCCCTGCTTGAGCGCCAACCTGACGGGACGATCGGAGTCGTGGAGTGGCCCTCCCTCGCTCCCCGGCGGTAACTCATGGCAATATTCGTGAATTATCCGATCACACGCTGGGTATCTCGAGATGAATGGTAGAGCGTGTGTGATCGGTGCAGGTCCGAACGGTCTAGCGGCCGCGATCGTTCTCGCCCAAGCCGGGTTGCAAGTGGAGGTTTTGGAGGCGGAACCCAATCCTGGCGGCGCTGCGCGGACTCTTGAGTTGACACTTCCTGGTTTTCACCATGACTTCGGCTCAGCCGTTCACCCATTGGCTGTGGGATCGCCCTTCTTTTCATCCTTGCCGTTGCGGGACTACGGACTTAAGTGGATTCACTCCCCCGCCGCGCTCGCACACCCGCTCGACGACGGCACGGCGGTGACGCTAGAACGCGACCTCGGTGATGCCGAATCCTCGCTCGGTGTCGATGGCAAGGCCTGGGTACGTCTTATGAAACCGTTTGTTGAACAGTGGGCTGACCTGTCTCCGGAAGTGCTCCGTCCCATTCATTCGCCATCCCGGCATCCTTGGTTGCTCACGCGTTTCGCGCTAAACGCATTCCCTTCGGCAAAGGCACTTGCTCGTCGTCTATTTAGAGATGAGCGTACGAAGGCGCTATTCGCCGGTTTGGCAGCACATTCTTTTCTGAGTTTGGATGAACCTTTTAGCGCGGGAGTTGGAGTATTGCTCGGGGTGGCCGCTCATGCAGTAGGATGGCCAATCCCGTGGGGAGGCTCGCAGTCCATAATCAACGCTCTCTGCAGCCATCTTTCTAGATTCGGTTGCAGTGTGAAGGCGTCGACACGCGTTGAGAACTTGGCAGCGCTCCAGAATTATGATGTCACTCTCTGCGACGTTGGCCCCCACCAGATGCTGCGGTTGGGGGGACATCTACTGTCGGAGAGATATAAGCGTCAGCTCGCGAAGTATCGCTATGGTCCTGGCGTTTTCAAAGTCGACTATGCGCTGCAGACACCGATTCCTTGGACAGCACCTGAGTGCCGGCGCGCTGCGACCGTCCATTTGGGCGGAAACATGGGAGAGATCGCCGTTTCCGAAGAAGCCATGCAACATGGGCGGCACGCCGAACGGCCCTTCGTTCTGCTGGCTCAGCCGAGTCTATTCGATAAGACCCGCGCGCCCGAAGGCCGGCATACCGCCTGGGCTTACTGCCACGTCCCGAACGGCTCCGCGTTCGACATGCTCAGCAGACTTGAGGGCCAGATTGAGCGCTTCGCACCTGGATTCCAGGACTGCATCTTGGCACGTCGAGTCTTTTCTCCCGCAGCTCTCGAAAAGATGGATGCTAATCTCGTCGGAGGAGACATCGGAGGCGGGGCGATGGATCTTCGGCAGTTCCTGTTTCGCCCTACGTGGCGTCAGTATGCGACATCGGCCAGTGACCTATACATCTGCTCGTCATCGACCCCCCCGGGTGGGGGAGTTCACGGAATGTGCGGCTACCACGCAGCGAGTGTCGCTTTGTCTCGATTGCGCTAAAGGCACTCCAGAGTAGCCAAAATCTGAGACACAGTTTGACCGTTGGGCGCCAGCGCTAGATCCTCACTACCGCATCGACGCAGGACGAGGCTTTGACTGAGAAAGAAACGCCGTAAGTTCATTGGAGGTTTTCCGTTTGGATAGGCTCCCAAGCTCCAAGGCAATTTCGACGCGCCTCATCTGTCTCGCCATGAAAGCCGATACATCCAGTTCGTCGCGTCGAGGATTGTGGTGGAAATCGTAATCCCAAAGCGCAATCGCCTCGAGTTCAAACTCCAGGCTTTTGAGGTGGCTGGCGATGCTGTCCATCGGCATAGCGTACACAAACTTTCTAGCTGACTCGACAATCTGACGATTCGAATAGCCGAGCTACGATCCCAGGCCCCACGTCTCCCACTTCTTTCACGCAGGGCCCCGGGCCATGTTCGACCTGAAATCAAGGTTGACACGAAAACCCGATTCGCAACGAAGTGACGATCTCGTTGTTCCGATTCTGGAACAAACTCTTTCCGGCAAGTCTTGCTCTCGCCGTCGGCAGCATAGACAGGACGTAGGAGACCGGCCGCCTAACCATCAACATCATCCGGACAAACAAGGAGTTTCTGATGAGGGCATTTCTACGGAAGTGCATGGATCGGTCCTGTTTTGAGACAAATCATTTGGGGGCCAGGCATAACATAGCTACTGGAGCAGGGCGAGAGTTCTACAAGTCTTACCTATAAGCTCGCGCTGGTCCGGCATCAAGTCCACGAATTCAAATCCGTACCGGTAGTCCGTGTGACTGCGCACAACTCCTTCAACCCTCACAGGCTTGCTCGTTACTAGCACTGAGAATTCCAGATTGACAGCCGTGCCCACATCCCATCCGGTCGTGAATACGCCTGCGATGCCCGTCTCGCTGATATTGAGAGAACGGCCTCGCATTACTCCGCGTTGTTCTGCTCCGAAGACGGTCGCCCTTAGTTCGGTTTCGAGTTCATACCTCGGACATCGTCGCTTATTTAGAGGCGACTCGTGTTCCTCTGGACGGTTCATCAGACGGAGAATTGTTTACCTGAACTACTGAGACACGGACACAACTTTCGTCGAACCGTTCTGAAATCAGAACAAGCTGGTCGTTAGTCTGAGAGATTTTCAGCGCGCGATGTTAGGGAGGTTCTTATTGCCCCTGGGATTGCTACTGAAAACGTAGTGTTCCGTTACACCAGCAGGCCTAAGCATCACCCGATGCTGGCTAGTGTTACGAAATCCGAACAGGACCCAAGGAAATGACTTCGGTAATTAGAAGTTCCTTACCCCCTGTGCCAATCTTAGGTGAACTTTGTCGCAGCGAGTAGATACCCAATGTTTAGTAAGTCGCAGCACGCTGTCACGGGCACGATCTTAGTCGCGGACGACCAGGCCTCCAACCGTGAGCTGTTAGAGGAATTGCTAACGGCGGAGGGATTCAAGGTGGCGAGCGTTTCAAACGGTGCAGCCGCATTAGAGCAGTTGGCCATCGTTCCAATCGACTTAGTGCTGCTTGACGTGATGATGCCCCATCTCAGCGGCTTTGAGGCTTGTCAGCAAATCAAGTCCAACCCTGAAACTTATTTGATACCGGTGATTCTGATCACCGCCCTGTCCGACAAACAAGATCGCATAGAAGGGATTAGATCGGGAGCAGATGACTTCCTGAGCCGTCCCGTAGACCGCTCCGAATTGCTCGCCCGCGTGCGCTCGCTCCTCAAGCTTAAGCTCCGTACGGATGAGCTTGAGCGCGCGGAATCAGTGCTCTTTACGCTTGCCCGCAGTATTGAAGGGAAGGATCCTTACACGCACGGTCATTGCGAGCGTTTGGCGGAGTATTCGGCTTCGTTGGGAGAACATCTCAAACTTTCGGAAGATCAGGTTACTGCTCTCCGCCGCGCTGGCGTAGTTCACGACATCGGGAAAATCGCGATACCTGACTCGATTATCTTGAAGCCAACCAGTCTTTCTCCAGACGAATGGAAACTCATGCGGGAGCATCCGGTCATCGGAGAACGCATTTGCGCACCGTTGAAGTCCTTTCGCTCAGTACTGCCGATCATTCGTTTCCACCATGAAAGGTTCGACGGGTCGGGATATCCAGATGGGCTTGCGGGAGAAGCCATACCCATTACAGCTAGAGTCTTGCAGATCGTGGATGTCTACGATGCGCTAACTACGGTAAGGCCGTATAAGCCCGCCTTCTCCATCACCGACGCGTTGCAGACCATGAAGACGGAAGTGGCCAACGGATGGTGGGACGCGCACATCTTCAGCCTATTCGAGCAGTTTGTGAGGAGCGGTACAGCTGAGTTCCTGTCGCGTGGCGTGGGAGCAGGTGGGAATAGGTAGAAGCAGGACGTCACTCGGGTCGATGAGACCAGTCATGAATATACGATTTTGCCCCGTTACCGTCGCCAGAAAGAGCGCCGCGGGAGCTCCAGAGGCAGGTACGCGCTACGTGATGACGTTTGTCGAACGAGCTTTCCTCATTGTCTTGGTCTATCTTGCGGGATTGGTCAACAATAGCGTTGCTGAGGCTGCACAAAATCAGGTGAGCGGCGGGCCCCTGAAGCAATTGAGTCTCGCTGAACTCGGCAATGTCGAAGTGACGACGGCCTCTAAGGAGCCAGAAAAGATCTCGAAGACCCCAGCAGCAATTTTCGTCCTCACTCAGGATGACATTCGCCGTTCCGGGGCCACCAGCATTCCGGATGTACTGCGTCTAGTCCCGGGAGTGGAGGTAGCACGAATTAGCTCCAATCAGTGGTCTGTGAACATTCGCGGACTTGGGAGTGGTTTTTCAAAATCAGTCTTGGTGTTGATTGACGGTCGAAGCGTCTATACACCGCTCTACGCGGGCGTGTACTGGGATGTACAGAATGTGTTGCTGGAAGATGTCGAGCGCATCGAAGTGATTCGGGGCCCTGGGGGAACGATCTGGGGATCGAACGCCGTCAATGGCGTGATCAACATTATTACTAAAAATGCCAGGGATACTCACGGGACCTACGCATCCACCAGGGTCGGAAATGTCGATCAAAACCAAGGAGGAGTTCGCTACGGCGGGGCGCATGGAAACAATCTTAGCTATCGCGCGTACGCCCTGGGATTTGGCCAAACCCCGGAATTCCATCCTGGCGGCGGCAACTACGACGCTTGGCAGCTAGGACAGGCGGGTTTCCGAACGGACTCCCAACTGACGGACCACGATACCCTCACAGTTCAGGGCGATCTTTATAAAGGCAATGTTGGGCAGCAGGTGGCCATCGTGTCTTACTCGCCACCCGCTCAACGTAACATAAATGCAACGGAAGACGTATCAGGCGGCAATTTCTTGGGGCGCTGGCGCCATCAATTCAGCAATACGTCTGACGTCCAAGTCCAGGCTTATTATGACCGGACATATCGTATCGGACCGCAACTGGGAGAAACTCGCAACACGTTTGACATTGACTTAATTCACCACTTCGTCCTCAAAGAGCGCAATGGAGTTATCTGGGGGCTTGGAGCTCGATGGAGTCCTAGCGATTTCATACAAACTGTCGCTACGATCAACTTCCTGCCGCATCATCAAGACGACAAAATTTACAGTGCGTTCGTGCAAGACCAGATCGCAATCGTACAAAATAAACTCTGGTTGACCTTGGGGTCGAAGTTCGAACACAACATCTTCACTGGTTGGGAGACCGAACCCAGCGGTCGTGTGTTGTGGACTCCGACCTCGCATCAGACACTATGGGCGGCCGTGACACGCGCAGTACGCACACCTTCCCGTATTGATGAGGACTTGCAACTGACCGGGCTGGTACAGGCAAACCCTCCAGTGTTTGCTTGTATTTGCGACAATCGCCAAGTCGCGTCGGAAACGCTGCTCGGCTACGAAGCCGGATATCGTAAGCTGGTGACATCTAGCTTTTACGTGGACGTTGCAGCCTTTCATAACAAGTACAACGACCTCGTTAGTTACGGGGACGAATCGATTTCGACCGTGGCCTCGCCGCCTCCGCCATACACTCTTATTTCACTCCGGGCTGTCAACGGCATTATGGGAGCCACCAACGGGGGCGAAATCTCGCCGGACTGGAAAGTGACCCACTGGATGGATTTCAAGGCCACATATTCCTATGTGAGCCTGAATTTTGAGGATAAGGCGACCCACACGAAAACCAGTCAGGTGTCTTCATATGAGGGATCGAGCCCGCACAATGAGGCAACTGCACAGATTCTGTTCCACTTGCGCAAAGGGCTTGAGTTTGATCCCACTTACCGCTATGTCGGCGCTCTGCCAGCCCTAGGTGTGAATGCTTATCACACGGCAGACGCTCGCCTGGGTTGGCACTTTGCCAAGGAGTTTGAGCTGTCCGTGACTGGACAAAATTTGTTCCAGCCCCGTCATGCCGAGTTCGGTCCCGTGCTCGTCGAGAGGAGCGCGTACGCGCAGATCACCTGGAGACGGGCGGCGGATTGATATCAATGAAATTCCTTCGCGGCACAAACTCCGACCGGCGCGTTCCCCGTGGTGACACGACTTCGCCTGCTCTTAGCCTCCGTCCGTTGCTTCTAGCTATCGTCATAGCATGTGTATTGCTTGCCAGTCCTTCTCTGCAAGCGCAGAATCCGAGACCCGCTGACTATGAAGTGAAAGCCGCCTACCTCTATAACTTTGGCCGATTCGTCGAATGGCCTGGGAAGGTTGGGGCAGCTCAAGGCGGCTTTTTTACTGTGTGTGTTCTCGGGCAAGATCCCTTCGGCCCCAGCCTCGACGCCACGCTTGCAGGTGAAACGATAGGCGGCAAGACCATAATCGCCAAACGAATTTCCAGTGCGGAGGAGTCGGGCAATTGCCAGATTCTTTTTCTGAGTCTTACGGACGACAGCCGTCTCAACAAAATTGTCGCCGACCTCGACAAGAAAGCTGTTTTGACCGTCAGCGATATGCCGCAGTTCGTTAAGCATGGCGGCATGATCCAGTTTGTCCTGGAAGGGAAGAAAGTTCGCTTCGAGGTCAACCTGACCGCGACCCAGCATGCGGGTCTGACGCTCAGCTCTGAGCTGCTCAAGGTAGCGACCGCCGTCAAAAGGGATAGAGATTGACACACATGTTCAACGTCCAAAACTATTCAATCTCTAAGAAACTCACCTGGATGAACATGCTGGTGAGTGCGGCGGCCCTGCTGTTGGCCTGTGGCGGCTTTTGTGCTTACGACCTGTACAGCTTTCGTGACGCCCTGGTGCGCAACGTCTCGATCCAAGCTCAGATCATCGGAGACAATACCGCCTCGGCGCTCCTGTTTGACGATCCACATTCCGCGGAGAAGACCTTGTCAGCATTGGATGCCAACCGGCATCTCATGTACGCCCAGATTTACGCCCACGACGGCCAGCCTTTCGCGGCGTACTGGCGCGAGCGCGCGGGCCAGACTCTGCCCCCGCCGGTTATTCCCTCAGGTCAAACCCAGATCCACTGGTTCCGGGGCGGTCATCTGGGGTTGGCGCGCTCGATCATCTTCGAGGGCAAACCAAGGGGAATTGTGTACATCAGATCCGACTTGGGAGCGATGAACGACCGGCTGAAGAGCTACGCGGTAATCATCGTGGTCGTATTTCTGGCCTCGCTGGTGGTTGCCCTATTGATTTCAAGAATATCGCAGCGTGTTATTTCCGAACCCGTGATGCAGTTGGCGCAGACTGTCCGAATCGTGTCCCAGGAGAAGAACTATTCGATCCGCGCAGCCACGACCACAAATCGCGACGAAGTGTCAACCCTCATCGAATCGGTAAACGAGATGTTGGAGCAGATTCAGCAGCGTGATAGCGCCCTGGGAAGAGCTCACGACGAACTGGAGCGACGGGTTCAGGAACGCACGACCCAACTTGCTGTTGCCAACAAAGAACTGGATCTCCGTAACCGCGAAGTCGAGCGCGCAACTCAAATGAAGAGCAAGTTTCTGGCCAGCATGAGCCATGAATTACGGACTCCACTGAATGCCATTGTGGGCTTTTCGGATCTGCTGGGTGACGAGATTCCAGGCCAGCTTAACGACAAGCAAAAGCGCTTTGTCAACCACATCAAGCAGGGGGCTGGGCATCTGTTGCAGTTGATCAACGACATTCTGGATCTATCGAAGATCGAGGCCGGACAACTTGAACTCCGATGTGAGCAGTTCCTGGTGAAGGATGCTTTGCCCGAGGTTCTTTCGACAATCCGTCCGTTAGCAATGGCAAAGGACATTCAGGTTCAACAAAAGTTGAGGACGGATCAATCCGTCTACGCTGATCGGGTCCGCTTTAAACAAATCCTATACAACTTACTAAGCAATGCGGTGAAATTCACCCCCAAAGGCGGCCGCATTGAGGTCGATTGCTTTGAAAGCGAGAATCAAGTCTGCCTATCTGTAACCGATACCGGCGTAGGCATCCGTCAGGAGGACCAGAAAGTTGTCTTCGAGGAGTTCCGGCAAGTTGAAGGTAGCCGACATGAGGTAAACGAAGGCACCGGCCTTGGGCTTGCCATTACGAAGCGCCTAGTCGAGCAACAAGGCGGAAAGATCTCACTGACGAGCGAACCCGGAAAAGGCAGCCGGTTTACGTTTACCCTTCCCGTAGGCAACACATCCAGAACAGAACCCACGAAGCCTCATAGTCTCCTTGCCACGAGCAGTGGAAGTTTCGGGAAACCGCTCATTCTTGTCGTGGACGACGAGGCTTCTGCTAGGGAGCTCTTAGTCAGTTATTTAAATCAGGAATATCGCATTGCTATCGCCGAGTCGGGATCCGAAGCTGTCAACAAAGCTCACGAGTTACGTCCCGACGCCATCACTTTAGATTTGTCAATGCCCGGGAAGAGCGGCTTCGAAGCACTGGTTACGCTCAAAAAAGATCCCGAGACAACAAACATACCGATTATTATCGTTTCCATCGTCGACCAAAAGAATCTAGGTTTTGCCTTGGGTGCCGCGGACTACCTGATCAAGCCAATTCGCAAGCCGGTCCTCCTGGAGACGATTCGGAAGCATTTGCCCCTTCTGAGCAACGATGACTCTGAGATTCTGTTGGTCGACGATGATCCGAGAACGCTCGAAATGTTGGAAGAGACCCTGCGGTCGGCCGGCTACGAAACTCAAAGTGTGCAAAGCGGCGCGCGAGCCTTGGAAGTGCTTTCTTCCAAGCTCGTCAGCGCAGTCTTGCTCGATCTGCTTATGCCAGGCATGGACGGTTTTGAGGTCATCCGACACGTACGGCAAGAAGCTACTCTGAAAAAATTGCCAATTTTTGTCATGACAGGTAAGAGCCTTACACCGGGAGAGTCGTCTCTTCTCGCTCGCGACACTCAGGCGTTGCTGCAGAAAAGCGGTTCCTGGCAGCAACAGCTCATTGTCGAACTGGCAAGAGTTTTTCAGCGCCGTGCGCTGGCGAAGCCCGCAGGACAGCCATGAGCAGAATTCTCATTGCCGAGGACAATGTTGTTAAGCGGGAACTACCTCCTCTTTGCGCGCGTCGCATCCGAGATTCTAGAAATCGGGTAACAATTCTCCAGAGCAATTGAATGGGGAGCGGAAGCACAGATGATATTGGGAGGTAGATCCGCTTGGACTTCTTAGCAACGTATCGAACAGCCGCTGTCCGATAGTCGGGGAAGAGTTGGCTGAAAGACGTATCGTACCGTAAGCTTGCAGGCGAAAAAGCGAGCCAAACAATGGATCCATCTCCGCCCAAACTGAAGGTCCTGGTAGCGGATGATTCTCCCGTATATCGCAAACTGGTCGAGCAGTCCCTTGTGCACGACCACTACGCCGTCCTACTGGCAAAGAATGGCCAGCAGGCAATGGATCTGTTTGCCAAACACCAGCCTGCCCTAGTGATAACCGACTGGACCATGCCTGACATTAGTGGCGTCGAACTCTGCCAGCGCATACGTCGCGACTACCAACAGTTCTACGCCTATATCATTCTGCTTACCGCGAACACCGACAAAAAAGAAGTGATCGAAGGCCTCGCCTCTGGAGCCGATGACTATTTGACCAAGCCTTTCCATCCTGGCGAACTACAAGCGCGCGTGAGAGTGGGCCGCCGCATCGCTGATCTCCACCATCAATTGCAGGCCAAAAATCATCAGCTACAAGAAATGGCCCTCACCGACCCGCTCACCGGCCTGCCCAACCGGCGAGCGATTGATGTTTGGGCACCTCGCCAATTAAGCGCAGCTACCCGCCACGGGTTTCCCATCTGGGCGATCGTTGCCGATCTGGATCATTTCAAGAGCATCAACGACTCCTACGGACACGATACCGGCGACTCTGTGCTCAAGACCTTTGCCGAAGTTCTCAAGAGCAACACCCGCCAGTCAAACATCTGCGCCCGTGTGGGGGGCGAGGAATTCCTTGTGGTCCTTACCCATGTACAAAAGGAGAATGTCAAAGTTGCCATCGAACGCATCCGTGAAGAGTTTGAGATCCAGAAGTTCACCGTTGCTGGTCACACGTTCTGCGTTACCGCCAGCTTCGGAATCGCCGGCTTACAGGCAACGGCGCCCTCGGATTTCAGCGACCTGGTGAGTCGCGCAGACGCGGCCTTGTACACGGCAAAGCACAAAGGGCGTAATCGCATCGAATTCGCGATGGAATAGACCGATTGTGAAACTACCATATGTTCACTTGGCCCCGGTGTTCACACAGCCCTGCGCGACAGGACAGCCCGAAAAGCACAACCCTCCCCGTTATCCCCTCGACAAGTTAGACGGAGGCCGGTCCGTTTGTGCAAGTTGTCAGAACCGACTGCCGCTGGCTGAGCAGCTTCCGCGATGCTTCTGGCGGTGGAGAACGTCTCACCAATGTTGCTGCGATCGAACCGCGTTTCAACGGCCTCGCAACACCCTGAAACCCCCTGGCCCGTCTGGTATTGAATCTCTGAGTGAACTACCCACTCTCTCACACTCTTCCTTCCGATCCGAATCTCTTGCTAGATGCATTCGTGCTCCAAGATGACCGAGCTGATTTCGACACAGGATGTGAAATATGGACCGAATTGGGGATTACTTAGGTAATTGTGAGAGTCTTGAATTGTGACACAAATCGGGTTGAGCGTGTTCGACTTGTGGGTAGTGCGACGGTGCAGACCCCGGGGGGAGCTGCGGAGGTTGTTGAGCTGACCACTCGCGTCACTGACAGGAGCCAATCAGGCACTGAGATTCTGTTCATGCATCCGCGAGGCCTGATCATTCGCCATGCTGTTGTTTCCCTCTTGTTCGTGTTGCTATACCTTTTGCTGGACCGGCCCGAAGTCATTTTCCTTTCTCGCATTGGATTCGTCGCTTGGTACCCCGCCATCGGTCTGGTTATGGCGCTCTTGTTGGGCATTAGTCCTTGGTACGCGCTTCCGGCCTGTTTTTCCGTAGCGCTTGCTGGCCGCGTTATCTACGCCCAACCAGTCATGTCTTTCAGCAACACCATCGATGCCGTGGGAATTGGGGTGTGTTATGGGGTGGCGGCATACGTGTTGCGCAGTCCGCTGCAAATCGATCTCGGGCTGCGTCGCCGACGGGACGTTGTTCGCTACGTGTTGGTGAGTGCTACGGCAGCTGCAGCAGCCACGATCATTGGAGTTGCATGCCTGATCGCAGATCACAGCATTACCCCTGGTGAATACAAGTCTTCCGCGTTAGGATGGTTTTTGGGTGACGCCATCGGGTTGGTCGGCATCGCACCATTTCTTCTCGTCCATGTATTGCCGCATATTCGTAATTGGCTCTCTCCAACGCCCTCCGCTGTGCTCCACAGAACCCGCGCGCGTTCCCCTGGAACAACCTTCACTCTTCGGGCGCTTGCAGAAAGTTGTGGCCAAAGTCTGACGATATTATTTGTCCTCTGGGTGATGTTCGGAACCAAGGACGGGCGCTACGATCATTTTTATCTGTGTTTCATTCCGATCATCTGGATTGCGATGTGTCACGGAGTCAGGCGCGTTGTTACCGGCCTGCTGGCGCTAAATTTTGGAATCGTAATCGCAATGCATTTGTTCCCCCCAACCCCAGTCCTGTTCGCCAAAGTCGCCCTGCTCATGCTGGTGCTCTCTGCGGTAGGACTCATCGTGGGATCCGAAGTTAGCGAGCGACACCGATTGGCAATTGATCTGAATGAACAAACCATCTATTTGGACTCGCTGATACAAAATAGTCCCCTAGGGATTGTCGTTCTTAATCGGCACGGCTGCGTCGAACTGGCAAATTCGGCTTTCGAGAAACTCTTCCAGTGTGACCGGCACGAACTCGCCGCGGCTGATATTGGGAGCACGGGGATCGACGATGGGGTCACGGACTCCGCGCAATTGATTCCACAGATCTTCGACGGCAACGCGTTGCACAAGACGGTGCGACAACGACGCAAAGACGGGCGAATTCTAGACCTGGCTCTGCATGGCGTGCCACTACTTTTAAACAGTGAGGTCCGGGGCGCATACTTGATCTACGAGGACATTTCCGAACAAATCAGGGCGAACGAAGTACAACGGCAACACGCCGAATCATTGAACCGGTTAGTGAAGGAGTTGAAACTCCACACAGAACAAATGACCACACTGAACGAAATGGGGTCTCTGCTGGAGTGTAGCGGGACTGTGCCGGAGGCCTGCACCGTTGTCGCTAGGTCGCTGCAGAGGCTTTTTCCCGAGGCCCCTTCCGGAGCACTCTATTTGTTCAAGCCCTCACGAAACCTCCTCGAAGCAGTACTTCGCTGGGGCACCATGGGCTGTGCCTCGGTGCCGACATTCTCGCCCGACGACTGCTGGTCCCTACGCCGTGGCCAGCCTCATTGGAGTGAGCGTCCGAGAGGTGGCGTCTCGTGCCAGCATTTGGCGGAGAGATCGACTGCCGATTGTTTATGTGTGCCGATGGTTGCACAGGGGAATACGCTGGGCGTTTTGCATCTCGAGTTCGAGAGCACAGCGCAGCTCGGATACGAGTCTGTCACGGAGAGTTCTCGGGACTCTCATCAGCGACTGGCGATCAATGCGGCCTCGCAGATCGCTCTTTCCCTGGCCAGCCTGCAGCTGCGCCAAACCCTCCGTGAGCAGTCGATTCGTGATCCGCTGACTCGGCTATTCAACCGGCGCTTCCTCGAGGAATCGCTCGAAAGAGAACTGCAACTTGCTAGCCGCAAAAAACAGGTGATAGCCATTCTTTTCCTCGACCTCGACCACTTCAAGAGATTCAACGATGCTTTCGGCCATGACGCAGGAGACCTGGTGCTCCAGTCCCTTGCAGATCTTTTTCGCTCTTTCTTTCGTGCCACGGATATATGCTGCCGCTATGGCGGCGAGGAGTTCGCCATTATCCTGCCTGAATCATCCTCCCAGGATGCGGTCATCCGTGCGGACGCGCTGCGCTCCGAGGTCAAGAGCCTACGGTTGCAGCATAAGAAGCAGACGCTTGGGCCGCTGACGCTCTCGGTTGGTGTAGCTGCGTTTCCTGAGCATGGCTTAACCGCCGACGAGTTGCTCAAAATTGCGGACCAATGCCTCTATGAATCCAAATCGCGCGGCCGGGACGTTGTGACCGTGGCTTTGCCACAAAACGCATGACACTTGCTACCTTTTACGAGTCGCAGCTGGCAGTCGGTTGTAGACCGCCGACTGGGCGGCCAGACGGCTTTGCTAAAGCGGCAGTTGTTTGGGTCGCGATCCAGTTTGTGGTCAGCAATTATTCTCCAGCCGCAAACCGGACCTGACGAGGAGTTCGACCTGCGATACATCATGGTCGGGTACAGACGGGTTTTTGGAGAGGTTTTAGAAGAGGATAGACGCGTGAAACCGCTGAAACTTCTTGTTGTGGAAGATGACCCCGCCAGCCTGGAATTAATGGCAGAGGTTTTCACGTCTTTGAAGGCGGAGGTGCGTTCTGTCAGCGACAGCCAGAATGCGGCTGACCTAGTAAATCGGGAAAGATTCGATGGGATTTTCCTGGACTTGGAGATGCCCAACCTGCATGGTTTCGATCTGGCACGCCGAATACGCGAGTCCTCGTGGAATAAGTCCACGCCGATTACCATCGTGACTGGGCGGGATGAGAGAGACACGATGAAACAGGCGTTCTCGATCGGAGCCACCTTCTTCCTTCAGAAACCCGTCGATAGACAAAGACTGAGCATGTTGTTCCGCACTGTGCGTGGAGGAATGTTGGAGAATCGACGCCGATACGCAAGAGTTCCCATGCAAACTAATGTCATTTGCACAGTGGGTTCTCAAACGCTACGCGGGGTGACCTGGAATCTCAGCCAAGGGGGGATGCAAGTAGAAGCTGGCGGCTTGCAACCCAAGGACACTGTTCGACTATCATTCCGGTTACCAGCTTCCGGCGTGTCGCTGGAGCCGATGGGTACCGTTGTCTGGACAAAAGAGAATCGGCAAGGAATCCAGTTCACAAACATAAGCTCCCAAAATGAGGAGGCGATCCGAAAATTCATAGCCGAGATGGAAAAAGAATAAGGATGGAAATCGAGAATCCGCAACTCTGCTTTGCCAGAGCCGACCGCCGCTATCTCCCAGGCGCCCGGCTCTCGTTCACTTGATTGGGAGGTGGGTTCGATCCTTTCGTTTACCCAAAAGGCGTTCGAGTTCATCCGCGAGGGCACGCGCGTTGACCGGCTTCGAGAGGTAGCCATCGAAGCCCGAATTCAGGACGTTCTCCCGGTCACCTTGCATAGCATAAGCGGTAATAGCTAGAATCGGCAGCGCAGCCAAGCTGGGATTCTCCCGGATCTTGCGCGCGACAGCAAAGCCGTCCAGTACGGGCATGCCGATGTCCAGTAGCAGCATGTCTGGATGAATCTCTTCAATCATCCGGAGTGCCTCTTGACCGTCGCAAGCTTCAGTCACGGTATATCCCCGTGCCTCTAGCAACTCGCGGAGCAGTTCCCGGTTAACAGCGTTGTCTTCGGCAATGAGTACCTTGGTCATGGTTGTTGTCCCGTGGACTCTGCACGCTAGCGGCCTGACCCAAACGGAGCCAATGCCGTCGCAGTGTGTCGCAGAAGGGAGTATCGCTCGTGACGCCGGAATGAGAGGCAACAGCCTGGTACGATTCTGAAATGTCCCATTTGACCTTCAAATAGCGTCGTAACTCTTCCTCATCTTCAGTCAACATCTTCAAAAATTCGATCCCATTCCCGACATGAGAATCGCACGTCACAACTCTGCCTAGCACTAATATTCGCTCCCCAATCTCAAAAATCATTTGCTACTCGGCACATGTGGCCTCTCATTTGCTTCTGCCGAACCCTAGCATGAGCTTAGCCATGTTCAGCCTGGGGATACGTTGTTGTTCCGAAAGTGGAACAGAGCTCTTCGGGCGGATGTGAGTAACGTGATGGTCTGACTGGGCACGGACTGGGCACGACCCTATTGGAGTCGGCCGATTATGGGCCGCTGTAGCAGAACTAGACGAAGGGGCGGCGAGTCTCGTCGGCTCACACCATTCTTTCCTGGTATCAGTGTTGCTCGGAACTCACCAGATCGTTCTTCAGAACGTCGATTTCGACCCGTCCCCCGGTGGTGTGCTTGGCCGTCTTTCCGCGGTTGTCAGCCGGACCGTTACCCATGCCCACCATGTAGATGCGGTGAATCGCAATTTGATGATTAAGCACCAAGTAACGCACCACTGAGTCCGCCATCTTTTGTGAGTTAGTGATTGCGGCGTGGCCCTGGCCAGGGGAATAGCCACGGACTTCAATAACGTAGTTGCGCTGAGTTTTCAGCGGGGCGGCCATCGCGTCGAGAGCTTCCTTCGCTCTCTTGCTCAGTACAGTCCCGCCGGGTCGGAAATGAATTTCAGTTTGCGCGCCAGCCTTGTATTGGTCCACGTGGCCCACCACCTGCTCTGCGGTGGAAAGCCGAGTCGTTAGTTCGCTTGCCGCTTGCTTCGCGGCAGTCGTGCGGTCGGTCGCGTCGAGGGTGTGCTGGTCGGCTTCCTTGGTCTTGGCAGAAGCCAGCTGAATGCCTTGTTGGGCGCTCGCATCCGCCTTTCTGATCATCTTGGTGTTCGTCGCAGCCGCATCATCCAGTTCGTCAAGACAATTCCGAATGGGCTGGATCTGCCTCTGCACGTCCTTCTTGCGCGTAAGTGCTTGGCGGACGAGATTTGCGAAGTTGGGCTCTTCCCCGTTCCAGGGGTCGTTGCTGGTTGCAGGCTGCAGCGGCTCCTTGCAGATGGTGTTCGTGCTTTGGGCAGCCGGCTGTGCGTTTGGATTTGCATTCGTTTGCTGCGCGAACGTGGAAAGGGGAAATACCGTGGACAAGAAGAGCGTTAGTAACGCGTGATTCTTCATTTGACCTCCTGTCTGTGCTATCACCGGGAGCCCGACGGAACCGGTTCGAGGTCCATAATCATACGCCAATCCACGCGCAAACGGATTGCCGTCGTGGCGTATATACCAGTGTGGCAAGGCTTGACGTTACGAATAAATGTTTAGCGATCGACCTCGCCCTTATTCCTTTTGCTATCGAGCCACGTTTGCAGTCGCTTCTGCGCCACGGTCGGCAGGTCCAGAAAGTGCATCCCCGCTCGGCCTTGCGTGTCTGCCCAGACCACTTCTCCATCCGTTTCTATTGTTCCGCCTTGGGGCAATACAAACTCGAGGCGAAACTTCTCAGCAAGCCCAATCAACTGCAGCGTCCGGAGAGCCAGACCGCCCATGCTGACGTTCGTGGTTTTGGCCCTGAACTCACGGCTGGCGGCGGTCAGATGAATGGGCACCTCAAGTGCACATCGGAAGTAGCGCCGGTATTCGCCGACGAGCAGACCGGAAGCCGCCCGCAACGTGCGCCGTGCTTGCTCGGCTAATACGGGTTTAGCCATGATGAACTTGGCTCCCGGTGGCAAACCGTGACAAACGTCCTCCTCATGGACGATCGCAAATGCAACTGCAGTGCGATTGGATGGATACAAGTCAATGTCTTTGAGCACAGCGTCGGCGCCTTCCATGTCGTAGTCCACGATGACCGCCTCGAACTTTCGCTCTTGCAGGAGCCGGATAGCTCTCGGCACGTCAGTTGTAATCTCGGTTTCGATCCGCGCCTCGATGAGCACTGCGGGAACTACCATTTGGACCCCATCATCCCGAGACACCAGAAGAGCATTCGCGCTCATGCTTGTCCCCCTTGAAGCGAAATCACGATTGCGATTCTTGAACGCCGTCCCCACGGCGCCACGTGGAGATCCCGATTCATCCCGGAGCCATTTCCCGAGTGAGCGGGGACTTTCCGCAACGGTGCGAGCACGCGATTGCGCTAAGCAGTATTCCTTCGCTCCCGTTGAGGAAAAGAATTCGCGCCGTGTTCCAGGTTCACCGCCCCAAGATATGTGAAAGGCTGTGGCAGACTACAGTTTCCAAGTTTTTGTTCTGAAAATGGAACAAACTTCCAGATAGCCCGTGCCGGGCCATGGGTTCTCGCAGGGGATTACTATCCTAGCCCATTTGACAGGGGCCCAAGGGTGACCTGGATGACTGTGTTGGGGAGCGTCCTAAGTGCCGGCCGATGCTTGGTACGCCTTGGCCGAGCTGGAGGAGCTGTTCACTTTCAGCAACAGGGCGGAAATGACGTGCTGATCAGCCGGTTTGCAGAAGTAGTAGCCTTGTGCGAAGCTGCAATCCAGCGCCTTGAGTTGGTTGACGTGCTCCTCTGTTTCGGTTCCTTCTGCCACGGTCACCAAGCCAAGGCTCTGGGCGAGCATGATGATGATCTTGACAATCTTGTGACTCTCCGGATCGCTGTCCATATGAGATATGAACGAACGATCGATCTTCAGCGCATCCACCGGGAACTGCTGTAGGCGGCTGAGCGACGAATATCCCGTTCCGAAATCATCCACGCTCAGGCGAACTCCAAGTGACTTGAGTTCGGATAGCACGGAAGCTGCTTTCTCCGGATTCGCCATGGCGATGGTTTCGGTAATCTCCAACTGCAGATTGTAGGGATCTAGCGCGGTCTGCCTCAGGGTCTCTCCAATCCCTTTCGCCAGGTCGGGATGCGCGAACTCCTTCGAGGTAATATTCACGCTCATGCTAAGCGGCGGCTCCGCGGGAAATTGCCTCTGCCACGAGCGCAGTTGTTCGCAGGCTTCGCACAGCAGCCATCGATTCATGGGAACAATCAGGCCGGTTTCCTCGGCCACCGTAATAAACTCGGCGGGCGAGAGCAAGCGGTTCCCGCGTTGCCAACGGGTCAGCGCTTCAAAACCGGTAATTCTGCCGGTCGTCAGGGAGATGATCGGTTGGTAGTGGGTTCTGAATTCGCCCAACTCCATGCCCTTACGGAGTTCCGTCTCCAGCTCCAGGCGCCTGACCGCGCCCTCATGCATTGCGGTATCGAAGACTTCGCATCGTGCCTTGCCCGCTCGCTTGGCCCGATACATGGCGATGTTAGCGTCCCGCAGCAGATCTTCAGCATGGGCACAAGCTGCGGTACTCAAGGCAATTCCGACGCTAGCGTTTACTACAATTTCGTATCCCTGGACGGTGAAAGGAACCGCCAGCCTGCTCTGCAGCCGCTCGGCCACCCGTATGGCATCGCTGGGTGTTCGGATATCCTCCAGAAGTATCGTGTATTCGTCGCCACCGAGCCGGGCCAGCGTGTCATCTTTTGAGGATTGGCCTAGCAACGGACGTGAGATCGTGTCCACTTCCCGGAGCGAGGCGGTCAACCTCTGGCCGATTTGAACCAGAATGTCGTCCCCGACTTTGTGTCCTAGGCTGTCGTTAAAAACCTTGAATTCGTCGATATCAATAAACAGGACGGCGAATTTGTAATCTCTATGACGCTTGGAGAGCACTAATGCGCGCTGCAACCGTTCAAGCAAAAGAGCGCGGTTCGGCAGATTCGTCAGCCCGTCGTGGAAGGCGCTGTGCGCCAGCATCTCTTCCGCGCGTTTGCGCTCGCTGATGTCGCGGTTCACAATCACTAGCTTTTCGGTTTCCCCTTTCGCGTTTCGGATGGCGCTGGCGGTTGATTCCAGGATGCGCCATGAACCGTCCTTATGGCGCATCCGGTATTCCAGCCTCTGTCCCTGGCCCGTGGAACGCGCCTTGCGCGCCGCCTCCAGTACTCCCAGGCGGTCATCGGGATGAATTTGCTCAATGGACGAGGTGGTCTTCAACTCTTCCACCGAGTACCCGAGGATGTGCTGGTATGCCGGGCTGTTGTAAATCCGGCGGCCGGCGTCATCGACGACTGCAATCATGTCGGCTGCGTTTTCTGTGATCAGTTGAAAGAGCTCGTCTCGCTCCGCGAGCTGGCGCCGGATTCGCTGTAGCTGCAAGTGCTGATAAAGCGTGTAAATGTCGAATAACAATACGACAAGGGCCAATCCGCGGACCCATTCCTTGAGATCGGTCCAATACGTACCCTCGGTTTGCGGGTGCAACTGGAAGTAGGTTAAAGAGACGATGCCGAAAGTCAAAACCAGAGTCACTACTACAGCCAGGCCCCATAGCCACCACTCGCGCCCCTCCATCTGCCACCTCTGGATCGGCGCCGCCGTAGGCCTATTCTCGCTAAAGGTTGGGAATTCTTCCTGAGTCACGCTACCGGTCGCCCCTCCCACAGAAGAGATTCTAGACCGATAAAAACATGTACCAAGGTTACCGAAGTTGTTGAGTGAGTAACCCTGAACAACCTTTGAGGCATCTGCAAGACCAACGGCGCCTGCGCTTGCGTACGCTCCTCGCGATGGCAGCCAGAACACGGTTGAGAAGCCGGTCCCGTGGCGTTCGCCGCAATAGTATTCAGTCTTACCGCCTTTTGGTTGTGATCGTGCTCGTCCCAGTCGCGAGACACGGACGAACGAGCAGACGGGCCAATTATGAGCGCCCAGTTCACGCGAGTAACGTTAGTAATCTTTAGTAATCTTTTGCGAGAACTGACAGCTCCATAGAATCGAGCCAGTTCCCTACTCACAGGAAATGAACGCGTTCATCGACCCTTCTTATTCTGATGTTTAAAAGGGGCAGAAAAGTCTGGGGGAGCAGGGAAGGAACTGTATTCCGCAAGCCCGAAGGTGTAGGTGTACCGATGAAGTGCCGAGTCATTGCGGTTTTGGGCACCCGTCCGGAAGCCATCAAACTGGCGCTGGTGATCCAGGAACTGCGCCGTCGCAGCGATGAATTTGAAATCGCGGTGATTCACACCGGCCAACACCGCACGATGCTGGATAGCGCCCTCAAACTATTCAAGATCAAACCTGACTTCGATCTAGACGTGATGCGTCCCAACCAGACGCTCAGCTCACTGACGGCTCGCGTACTGGATACAGTAGAGAACGCGTGCAGCCGCTTCCAGCCTCACATGGTGCTGGTGCAAGGCGATACGACCACAGCCTTTGCCTCAGCTCTGGCGGCTTACTACTGCAAGATCGCGGTAGGGCACATTGAAGCCGGCCTGCGTAGCCGAGACATTTACAATCCGTTTCCGGAAGAGGCCAACCGCCGGCTGGTCTCGGTGATGACGGAGATCCATTTTGCGCCCACAGCCTTATCCCGCGACAATTTGTTGGCAGAAGGAGTACCAAGCGAAAAAATTGTAGTCACGGGCAATACGGTCGTCGATACGCTGCGTGCGCTGGGTGAGGTGCCGCATTCCTGGGAGCATACGGCGCTGGAGGGAATCCCGCAAAACCACGGGCGGCTGGTATTGGTGACTTCGCACCGGCGCGAATCGTGGGGAACCGACCAGGAACACATGTGCCTGGCGCTGAAAGATCTGGTTACCAAGCACCACGATATTCGGATTGTTTATCCGGTTCACATGAACCCGAATGTGCGCAGCACGGTGAACGCTCTGCTACAGGACACGGAACGGATCCATCTTACAGAGCCGCTCGACTACATCACCTTCGTTAGCTTGCTGCGACATTCTTTCCTGGTGTTGACCGATTCGGGAGGTATTCAAGAGGAAGCGCCAACCTTTGGCAAGCCCGTGCTGGTCCTGCGCAAAGTCACGGAGCGGCCGGAAGCTTCACAGTTTGGTATGGCGAAGATCATTGGCATGTCGCGGGAAGCAATTGTGCGAGAAGCGGACCGGTTACTTACTGACACGGATGCGTACCAGGACATGTCGGAGGGTGAGAATCCGTACGGGGATGGTCACAGCTCGGAAAGAATCGTAGAAGCAGTCGCGCGCTGGTCACAGACAAAGACTCCATTGTTGGAGGCCGACAAAGAATTCAAGCTGCCGCCAAGGGTGCATCCCCGACGCCGGAGAAGTGACTTTTCGCAGAACGCCGCGAAAGCTGCCACGGCTGGTAAGGAGTGAAGGACCAGAAATTGCGGCGTGGTCCTGATGGCGAGTCATGATCTATGTACTGTACGGCATTGTCTCCATCATTTGTGTTTACACGGCGCGCCATTACTGGTTCACGCTGAACCGGCTTTTTGGATTCCAGCGACATCCTTACATCGATATTGATACCGCTGATTGGCCTCCGGTGACGGTGCTCGTGGCTGCTCACAACGAAGAAAGAGTCATCGCCAACATTCTGAGCGCCCTGATGACCGTGAAATATCCCGGCGACAAGATGTTGGTGGTGCCGGTCAACGACCGCTCAACCGACCGCACGCGCGAAATCGTTGACGAATTTGTGAAGCGCTTTCCGGGACGCATTCGGCCGTTTCATCGAGTTACTGGCAGAGGCGGGAAAGCCGCGGCTCTGAAAGACGCGATGGAAATGGTCGAGACAGAAGTAATTCTGATTTTTGACGCGGATTACATTCCGGGCTCGGGCCTGATCAAGCAATTGACGGCTCCGTTTTTTGATCCGGAGGTTGGCGGGGTGATGGGGCGAGTAGTGCCGATGAATTGCGGCGCGAACTTGCTAACTCGCCTGTTAGACCTGGAGCGATCCGGCGGATACCAAGTGGACCAGCAAGCGCGCATGAATTTGCACTTAGTGCCACAGCATGGCGGGACGGTAGCCGGCGTGAGGCTGAGTGCGCTACGCGAAATCGGCGGATGGAACGATAGGACGTTGACGGAAGACACGGACTTGACCTACCGGTTGCTGCTGCACGGGTGGAAGACGGTTTATCAGAACCGTTCGGAATGCTACGAGGAGGTGCCTGAGACCTGGCAGGTGCGGATCAAGCAGATTATGCGCTGGGCCAAGGGGCATAACCAGGCCATGGTGACATATGGCTTGCAGTTGCTATTCGGGCAACACCGCGCAACCTTGCGCGAGCGGCTCGATGGCGCCTTGCTACTCGGGGTTTACATCATGGCGCCCTTCACCATGCTGGGCTGGGTGCTGGCGCTGACGGTTTTTTACCAAGGAGTCGCACCGTTGCACGGAGTTCTGGCCATTTTGGGGGTGACGGCGTATGCCACGGTGGGAAATATGGCAGCCTTTTTTGAAATCGCGGCGGCGGTCCGACTCGATGGCAACTGTAAACGGATTCGACTGCTGCCGTTTCTGATTCTGGGCTTTACGGTAAGCATCTTTGCAGTCTCATGGGCCGCGTTCTCGCAGGTGAAGGACGCTCTAACGGGAGCGGAATTTCATTGGGACAAGACTGAACGCTATCGGAAGGCTGCCTCGTGAATCCCTATCTCGCGGTTGCGGCCCTGGTGGTGCTATGCGGCGTCGTTTTCCTATTGCCGTTGATTCCGGCGCTAGTGGAATTGAAACGGGAAGAAGACGGATTGGCGTTAAAGGTGATTCAGGAACATGCGGGCGAGATACGGTATTTTGCCGATGGTTTTCGCAACTATATCAAGGCTTTGGAGCCGACGTTGCAAGAATGTCTCGTTTCTGGTGGAACGGCCAAGGGCAGGATGCCGGACGGAGCCGAGTACTTGGTTCTGGGACGTCGTGAAGAGGCACCGTTGCTTCCGCTTGAACAGCGCGACGAGATCTGTCCGGTGGTGCTGGCAACAAGAGCGGACTTGGTGCTTCCTTCCGCAACTACTTTCTCAAGAGACATCTATGCAGGCGGCGGATTCATCGGCGGAATCGAGAACTGTTACCGGGCGATTCTTGGGGACAAAGACGTTCGGTTGGGACGCGGGAGCCGGGTCATGAGGTGGGTGCACGCGGTCGGGGAGTTCCGGGCCGATGAGGGGTGCCAGCTTTACGGCCGCATCTCCTCCGATTCCGCGATTCGGTTGCACGCCGGTTGCAGCTTTCTGCGATTAAATGCTCCGCGGATTGAAACTGGTCCGGCGACGCGAACCGAGGACCAGGGGAAGAGAACGTCGAGCAGGCCGCTGAATTCGCCGCGAATGTTGTACGACCACGACTTTCAGATCGGCGCCGGTAATGAGTTCGTCGGAGATCTAGTGGTCAGAGGAAGGTTGCGAGTGGGCGCCGGGGCGCGGGTGTGGGGCAACGTCAAGAGCGGCGGAGAACTGATTATCGAGAGAGATGTTCTCGTAAGTGGCACCTTGATCAGTGCGACCCGAATGCACATTGGCCTAGGTTGTACGATTCGCGGACCGGTGATCGCAGAACGTGAATTGGAGATGGAAGCCGGAACGCGATGCGGGAGTCCTGAGTGTCCGACGACAGTCAGCGCGCCCAATATCACGTCGGCAGAAGGAGTCGCTGTTTTTGGCACATTGTGGGCCCGGGAACACGGGCAGGTGGTGAAGAAAGCATGAAGGTGGGGTGGATAGTGTTCGGGGCGACCACACTCGTAATTGCTTTGGCGGTTTGGTCCTGGTCGGCCCATGGGCGATGGGGAGCACCACCAGATCGCCTACTCCTGTTGCTGCCGGATGAAGTCAGCTTGTCCGATCCCAAAGTAGCGCTTTGGCTGGATGCAGCGAGCGAGGAAGGCCTGCACGTCGAGCCGATGCGAGACTCTGACTTCACGAGACCGTTCTTCAGGCAGCCCGCGTGTGCAGGAGTGATTCTTCCGGACACGGTGCATCTGGAGGCGAGCGATCTGTTCATTGCTTCCCTCCGACGATACGTGGCGGGGGGCGGTCATCTGATGCTGGTTTACGACGCGGGCACGTTCACACCGGAAGGCAGGTACGCCAAAGGATGGTCGCGACTTTCGGATCTCGCGGGAGTGGACTATGCGCTGTATGACCGGTTGCAAAACGGCACCATCCACTGGGGTGGGATGAGCGGGAGTAGCGCAGTCGTGCGTCAGATGGACATCCCTCCGGGAAAGTACTATCCATTTCGAAGTGCTACGCAGGAAACGGGAAACTTCGAGGTCGAACTCAAGCGCTACGAATTCGGTGATCTTCACTATCCCAGTTATGTGACCTCTGGGGATTACGACGGCCAAGTCCTGTTCCATTCCGATGCGGGGTTGGTGGCAGGGGAACGCAATTTCGAAAAGGGCTCGGTCCTATTTATCAACGCGCCGCTGGGATATCTCAAAGCCAACACCGATGGCTTGCTTCTGCACTCATTTCTGAAATACTTCGCCGCGCACACGTTGGGTCTGCCTTATCTCGTGTCGGCTCCAGACGGTGTGGGCGGGCTGGTGTTGAATTGGCACGTCGATTCCAACGCCGCGATTAAGCCGCTGCAGCAGATGAGGTCGTGGACCATGCTGCAGCAGGGCACGTTTTCGATTCACGTTACCGCGGGGCCAGACACGGCGCAGGTGGGCGACCACCGCGGCTTTGATGTGCCTCACAACAAGGTCAGCCAGGAACTGATTCGGGAGCACGTGGCGCGAGGCGACGAGATCGGCAGCCACGGTGGCTGGATGCACGATTACTTTGCCTCGCATGTGGATAAAGACAATCCCAAGGATCTGGAGCACCTGCTGGAGCAGAACAAGACCGCTCTCGAAGCCATTACGGGCAAACCGGTGGTGGAATATTCAGCGCCCGAGGGGAATCAGCCGAAATGGGTCACGAGCTGGCTCGACACTCATGGGTTTCTGGCCTATTACTTCACCGGCGATACCGGCATGGGGCCGACGCAGGGCTACCGCGATGGCATGCGCGAGGGACAAAACGTCTGGGCCTTTCCGATTGTGCACTTGAATAAGGATGCGGCCTTCGAGGAGATGACGCAACACCGGTATACCAGCGCGGAGATTGAGCAGTGGCTCGAAGCTATGAGCTCATTTACCGCCGATCACCGGTGCATCCGACTACTCTACTTTCATCCTCCTGGAATAGTGGGATACCACAAGGCAGTGGATCAGTGGCTGGAGCAAACTGCTCGGTTGCAGGCGCAAGGGCAGTTTCGGTGGTACACCATGGCCGAGGTAGCCCGGTTCCTGAATTCCCGCAAAGAAGTGCGGTGGAAGACGTCAGAGAATGGGGGACACTTCACCATCGTTGCGACTCATCCGCAAACTCTGGAACACGAGACGTGGCGACTTCTGGCAGTGAGGTACTCTGAGCCAGTTGTAGATCGTGGCAATGCCAAAGTAGTGCGCGACAACGATTCCTGGATGGTAATTGCCGGGCCAGGAACCGAACTGCAATTCGAAAGCAAGGTTACAGGTCCATGATGATGGCAGGAACAAGACAACTTCGCTGTTTTGCCTTGCTGGTTCTGTGGTGGAGTCTGTCGATTGCCAGCCAGGTGGAGGCGCAGGTTGTTAATGCACAGGCGGACGCCGCTCCCGCGCCCGTTGAAGCCTTGGTCAGGCAGACTCAACCCGAGGCCCAGACGAAAGCGCTGACAAATTACGTGGAAAGCGGAGGCAACTATCTGGCGCTGAGCAACGGCTACGGCTACTGGGCTGGTGGCTACACACGTGGCGTTTATCAACAAGGAAAAAACATCTGGAATGCTGAGGTGAATGGCCAGCACGAGTTTGGCGACGCTGGCGTCTATATGGCGGCTGGTGACACCTACAACTTCAACCCGGATTGGTACGGCTCGCTGACCCTGGGAACAAGCGTCGGCGGATTCTTCTGGCCGCGATATCGTGCCGATGCTTTCCTGAACAAGAAATGGCTGGGACGGAAACAGTGGATCACGACTGCAGGCCTTGGTTACTACGCGGCCAAAGATGTGCATCGTGACCACAGCTTCTATCTCGGCAGCACGTACTACTTTGAGAAACCGTGGATCATCGAGGAAGGGATTTATTTCAACCTCAGCAACCCGGGGAGGGTCTTTGCGCCGGCCGGTTTCGTGGCGGTCACCTGTGGACGGAATAAGCGGCAGTACCTTACAGTGCGCGCGGGGCTGGGGGAAGAAGCGTATCAACTGATTGGACCCACGTCCAGCCTGACTCAATTCAACAGCCAGACGCTGACGATCACCTGGCGTAAATGGATGGGAACGAATTGGGGCATGAACGTAATCGGTGATTACTATCACAGTCCGTTTTACGGAAGAGGGGGAAGCAGCTTCGGGTTGTTTAAGGATTTTTGAGATGCTGAAGCGCTGGAGACAGACATCGGAACCTTTGAACCCGGCGGAAGCGAGCCGCTTTCAAGGACATCGCGGAGGCCAGATTTCCATGCACCGCGCCCTGGCCCATTTCCGGCTTGGCCCAATGAATGTGGCAGCATCGTTGGCTCTGTTGGTTTTCTTTTCAGCGATCTGGCTCAGCGTTCTGCCCAGGGTATGTGAGTTCTGGAAGCGGGTCCTGGCATGGGGAGTACTGGTGTTGCCCCTGCACGCTCGCATCGATGTGGCGGAACGTCAATTCGGGTTCCTTCACTTAAAGATTCCCTATCTCCGCCTGGCTGCGATCCTGCCGACGCTGGGAGTATGGTCGTTAACTTGTTTCGTGACGTTGCTGCTGTATGCGGCCACGTATCTCATGCCGAAGAACCTGACGCCGATCGCATACCTGTCGCGCGGAATCTTGATTATTCAAGGTAGCGCGCTGGTTTACTTTGCTCTCTGGCCGATCCGTTTTCCGCACACGCCGGACCAATACATGGAGTCGCTGGTGACCGCGATGTTGGCGCTGATCAGTGTAGTGCCTTCCTTGTATGCGCTGACATACTACATTTTTGATTTCGGACTGTGGAAGAAGGCTCTACTGACGTTGATGACCATGGTGTACCTGGCGTTGTTCCTGCCGCCGCAACTCTTGCTGCAAGCCCTGGTGCTGCAGACTACCGTCCTATTCATGCCAGTGCTCTATATTGTGTGCGGGATGCTGATGAATGTCCTGCTGATTATCGCGTTTTATTCCTGGGGAATGACGTGGTCATTCCGAACGGCGCGAGCGGCGATTCGGTAAGGCGGTGTGCATGCACACGGGTGAGGCTGTATGAACTTAGTGTTGCTTGGCGAGTTCCCAAACGAGCTTGCTGAGATTGCCAAATTTTTGGCGATGCGGGCCGCTTGTCGCACATCGTCTTGCGGATACCCCTCTAGATTGCCGTTGTTTTTGGGTGGCCAAAGTTTGGAGCGCTAACTGCTTAACGAGAGGTGAGAATCATTTGGGGAGTTGTTCGACGATGTCGAGTCCCAGCTTTAGTATCCATGGAGAAGAGAGTCTCGGCAGCCTCGTTGCCGCCGGTGGTATCGTCTGGTCCATACAAGAAGCTACTCAAGGCTTGGCCGAATTGTGGCAGCTTAGACTGCTTCCTCCTGGCCCGCTGGAGGTGTGCGCGATCGGAATCCTGATCTGGCTGCATGCCAAATGGCGGAGATCCGTGAACGTGAATCGTTGACTAGACGCAGTGAGAGGCAGTGGTTCTAGTCCCCGGAGAGTGTGAAGAGGGAGTCGGCGAGGCTGCCCCGTGTTCGACCCAGTCCTAGTTGTCGGGGAACAAGGGAACCAACAAGTGTAGCGCTTCGACCTCTTCCGCCGCGCGCCGGTTCTAACTCTTTTCCCGCAAAACCAGATTCACCTCCGTCATGACCCGTGATCCTCAGATTGTCGGACATTACGGCCCGCCTCCTCAGTTCCGAGTCAAGACTTAGATGCGGTGGCCCCGGGTTCGGTATGAATAAAAGCTATTGTGAGAGGCTTTTCCGCAGACTGGTCAATCTTGCAGATTGATCTGATTCGCACACCGGGTTTTAGATTCGGGAGTGTTCATCTTTGGCTGAAATTCGCGACGAACTCGCTTGGCGCGGCAAAGTCTCGGAAGGTTTATAGTCGAGTCGTGGTGGACAACTAGTCGGGGAAGTTCAATAAATGAAGGCAGTGGCAATAAAGAAGGGTCAGAGCTGAGAGAAAGTGGTCGGTTTCCAAGAGATGGGCACCTTACGCTGTGACAGTTGCGGCGAGGAGTTCCTTATAAATCACCATCCCACGTCGGTGGATAAGTGGGTGGCCGACAAGCAAGCAAAGTGGCTCGAAAAAGTCCTTGCCGAGGAGAACGAGCGTGATAAGAAACACCCCGACCGGATCGAACTACCGGATTAGCTGGGCAAAGTATGAGCGCCACCATCATCTCGTCAGGTGACTTCCCCCTCAGTTGGTCTCAGAGACAAGGCATCTTCGGTAGCACAGATTCTCGACCGTGGGCCGAAACTTCCAGATGCTGGGATCCAGGGCTACTCTGCGAGCGATCCCGATACGCTCGTTTGTTACAATCCCAGATCGAGGGGGACAAATGGACATTCTCGCGCAGTTGAAGGCTGCACGCGACAAAGCTGCATTTGAATTAGGTCGGCTGGAGGCTGCTATTTCCGCTTTATCGGGGCTGGCCTCCAGGTCAATCAAATCCACCAGGACACGTCGAAAGATGTCGGCTGCCGCACGGCGGAAGATAAGTCTGGCGCAAA
>Ga0210384_10000526_pt1 | contig 58188 bp, 43 predicted proteins | sample IncBWH2MmetaG_FD_160574 | JGI IMG/M metagenome (GOLD analysis project Ga0210384, IMG submission 160574) | Forest soil microbial communities from Barre Woods Harvard Forest LTER site, Petersham, Massachusetts, United States - Inc-BW-H-2-M | ecosystem: Environmental > Terrestrial > Soil >...
CGCACTTACCACGATCGTGCCCGAAGTGCCGGTAATGCTTGCCGTAACCGTGTCCGTGCCGGTGATGGTCTGGTTGCCCGAAGTCTTCAAGGTCGTCAGATTCGTAAAGGTATGGACGCCGTTGTCCCCAGCTACGAAGGTGTAATTCGCAGGCAGTACCGCCGCTCCATCGGTGCTGGTGAAATGCACTATGCCCGTGTAACCCGGAGCCACATTGTTGAACTGATCGAGCGCGGTTACTGTGATACTGAATGCCGTCCCTGCTGTCGCTGCAGCCGGCGCGGTCACCGTGTAATGCGTCGCCGCCCCTGCGCTTACCACGATCGTTCCCGAAGTGCCTGTAATGCTTGCCGTAACCGTGTCCGTGCCGGTGATGGTCTGGTTGCCCGAAGTCTTCAAGGTCGTCAGATTCGTAAAGGTATGGACGCCGTTGTCTCCAGCCACGAAGGTGTAATTTGCCGGCAACACCGCCGCTCCATCAGAGCTCGTAAAGTGCACGATGCCGGTGTAGGCTTTGGCGACATTGTTGAATTGGTCGAGAGCGGTTACCGTCACGCTGAAGGCCGTTCCCGCCGTCGTTGCTGCCGGTGCTGCCACCGTGTAGTGGGTCGCTGCCGCCGCACTTACCACGATCGTTCCCGAAGTGCCGGTAATGCTCGCCGTAACCGTGTCCGTGCCGGTGATGGTCTGGTTGCCCGAAGTCTTCAACGTGGTCAGATTGGTGAAGGTATGGACACCGTTATCCCCAGCTAGGAAGGTGTAGTTCGCCGGCAATACCGCCGCTCCATCGGTGCTGGTGAAATGCACTATGCCCGTGTAACCCGGAGCCACATTGTTGAACTGATCGAGCGCGGTTACTGTGATGCTGAATGCCGTCCCTGCTGTCGCTGCAGCCGGCGCGGTCACCGTGAGGTGCGTGGCTGCGAGTGCGCTGACCGCTATGTTGGCCGATGTACCCGTAATGCTCGCGGTAACTGTGTCGGTCGCCGTCACCGTCTGGTTGCCCGAAGTCTTCAGCGTGGTCAGATTGGTAAAGGTATGGACGCCGTTGTCTCCGGCGACGAAGGTGTAATTCGCCGGTAAGACTGCCTGGCCATCCGAACTGGTGAAGTGCGCTATGCCACGGTAGCCGGTCGCTATGTTGCCGTAGGGATCTTTTGCTGTGACTGTGATACTAAACGCTGTACCTGCAGTAGCGGCGGCCGGCGCTGCCACTGTGAACTGTGAAGCGGCTGCTGGAGACACATTTACTGCACTCGATGTCCCGGTAATAGTGCCGGTCACCGTGTCTGTCGCGGTTACGGTATCGCTGCCCGCCGTCTTCAAGGTCACGTTGAAGGTATGCGCACCGTTATCTCCGGCCACGAACGTGTAATTGGCCGGCAGCACCGCCTGGAGATCTGTGCTGGTGAAGTGAACTGTTCCGGTATACCCGGTCGCAATATTGCCGTAGGCATCCTTTGCGGTCACCGTAACCGTCATCACTGTTCCAGCAGTTGAGCTTCCCGAAGAAGTCGTCACCGTAAACACCGAGGCCGGACCAGGGTTCACTGCCACCGTGACCGTGCCCGTATCGTAGGCATTGAGCGTATCGGTGGTTCTGACGGTTTGGTTGCCTGAGGTCTTCAGCGTCACCAGATTGGTGAAAGTATGTACGCCATTGTCGGCGGCCGTGAAAGTGTAATTGGCCGGCAACCCTGCCTGAACGTCAGAACTGGTGAAATGCACTGTGCCACGATAAGCGGTATACGTCACGCCGTTGCTCTTCATCGTGACCGTAACGCTGAAGGGTGTACCCGCTGTTGTGCTTGCAGGACCTGTCAGGGTCATGGTCGGGAACGCGGCAGTGGTGTTCAACAGTACAGAGACGTTGCCGGCTGTTACATTGGCCACGGCAATGTCTGCTCTGCCGTCTGCATTGAGGTCGCCCAGGAACATGCCCTTGGGCCCATTTCCCACGGTAAAATTGATCGGATTCTGAAAACTTCCATTGCCATTGCCCAGCAGGATGCTTATGTTGTTGCTGCCATTGTTGGCAACGACCAGGTCAAGGATGCCATCGCCGTTGAAATCGTAGGTCTCAATGCTGTGTGCGCCGGTCAGATTCGCCGCTGGCGGGTAAGTCTGTTGCGCCTGGAAGGTGCCATTACCATTGCCCAGCAGAATACTCACGTTATTATCGGCATTGTTCGCTACTGCCAGATCAAGGTTTCCATCTGCATTGAAGTCGCCAATCGTGAGAAACCATGGCGCGTTTCCGGTCGCGTAGGTCACCTGGTTCTGAAACGTGCCGTCCCCATTGCCAAGAAGAATGCTTACGGTATTGTCGTTCGTATTGGTGACTGCCAGATCCAGCTTGCCGTCTTTGTTGAAGTCCCCTACTACGACTGCGCGGGCGGAATTTCCGACGGTGTACGTCACCTGTGGCTTGAAGGTGCCATCCCCGTTCCCAATGTAAACACTTATGGTATTGGTGCCGCTATTGGTTACGATCAGATCCAGCTTGCCGTCACCATTGAGGTCACGGGCAACGATATCCCTGGGGTTGAGTCCTGCAGGATAGTCGACAGCAGCCTGGAAAGTCCCATTCCCGTTGCCCAGCAGAATGCTCATCTGACCGCTGGTGTTCTCGGCGATTGCTAAATCGAGTTTGCCGTCGCCATTGAAATCTCCTACAGCAACATATTGCGGACCGGAACCCGCGGTTAAAGGGAAGTTGGTAGCGGCTCCGAAGGTACCATTGCCGTTGCCCAGCAGGATGCTCACATCGTCACTGTTAACGTTGGGGAAGGCGAGGTCTATTTTCCCGTCACCGTTGAAATCTCCGGCGCCAACCGCGTACGGCGTGTTGTCGCCGTTCAAAGTCGTTGGTCCAGAAAAGGTCGGCACCTGGGCTGCCGCCGTGGAAACACCCCACAGGATAAAGATCAAGATCATGAGTGAGGCATGGCGCAGCCTCATCAAGTGCGTTGTCATAAGAAGGTCTTCCTCTCGAATCGCTTTCGAATAAATCAGCATTCTTCCGTCTTCCCGGGGGTCCAGGAATTGCTGGGGTTTTTGTCAAACCTGAAATAAGAACTCGAGGGGGTACTGCGGTGACTCGCTAGGGGAGCTAGCACAAATTTATTGGATAACGCTGCTACTTCGCTGATTGCGAAGGTTGCGGCGAGCAGCAGAACCAGTTGGACCGAATATAGAATCAATTGACATCCCTCCGAGGGAGCAAACAACATATTGAGGGGGGTGCTTCAGAACCTTTTTCAGAACCAGACAGCTAAAAAACAGCTAATTTTGAGGAAAATCCCTTAGTTCGGGGGTCGGGAGTTCAGTTTTGGGAACTTTCCTTAAATGGGAGGTAATGCACGAATGTAGCCTAAACCCAGTTCTCAGTCAACAAAAATCTACAAAATGTTCATAACAAAAGACATACATACTAAGAAATGGCGCTAGAGGCGTGGCGTACCTCTCGGTTGCGCTAGTTATAAATGACAAAAAATGGCGATAAAAGTGACGGAAGGAGTGAATTAGGCACTGTACTTTTGTTTAATCGTGAATTGTACTTTAGTAACCATCTTACTTAGGGGGTGCGATGTTCGCCCACGACGAGAAAGCTACCCCGTACTGACATCCGGCTGCAATCGGCGGTCTGATCATCGGCTTGCTGCTTGTCTCGTTCAACCGACCGGGACTTTCGCTCATATTCTGCGATTCCAGAGTCCATGGTATCGTGATACGCGCGTCAGCAATGATGGCTTGTCACAATAACTGCTGTTATTCTGGAAACTGAATGAAATTCCCGACAATCTGCTTTGTTTCTGCTTTGATTTTGGCCGCCGGCATGTTGCTGGCCGGGTGCGGAACAGAGGGCGCCCCACAAGCTCCTTCATTAGACTTGCCCCAACCTGTGCAAGACCTGCGCGCCTCGCGCAAGGGAGACAAGATCACACTCGATTGGACACAACCGGCCCAGACGACCGATCGCGCAACGGCAGGCAAGCATATAGGAGAAACCACCGTCTGCCAGGGCATCTATGACGACGCGCCCCAATCGCTGCCGGGCTGCACGCAAGAGGTGGAGCGCGTACCGCCCAAGCCAACAGTTTCAAACGGCGGCAAGCAACAGGCAGGCACCACGGTGGAGGTATCCATCGGCCTTCCCGGTGAGCTCCAGAAGGCGCATCCTCTTAGTTTTGCCGCGTACGCTGTCATCGTGAATAACCGCAGCGGACGCAATGCAGGAATTTCAAACTCTGCGGCAGTGCCGCTCGCTCCGACTGCAGCGCCTCCCACAAACCTCAAGGCTGAGGTCCGCGCGGACGGAGTTTATCTCAGCGCCAGCCCGGCTTCGCAGGAATTGCCCGACGCCGGAGGCCGCCTGCAGTTTGTTTATCGCATAGACCGTACCGCAACCGCTGCTGCAGTGGTGAAACCCGGAGCTCAACCGGCTGGCCCGGTGAAAATAGCTGAGGTGCCCGCCACTGGTCCGCTCAAAGCCGTGGATCACGGTATTGAATGGGAAAAGAATTATGTTTACAGCATCACGCCGGTGACGCGCATTCTAGCCTCCCTCGGCGGGGCGCCTGTGGCCGAGGTGGAAGGCGAGACCTCGGCAGGATTGCAGATATTAACCCATGATATTTTCCCGCCCGCTCCGCCTGTGGGATTGCAGGCGGTTTACAGCGGTAATCCGCAACAGAATTTCATCGATCTTACCTGGGCGCCGAACACAGAAGGCGATCTGGCAGGCTATAACGTCTACCGGCGGGAACAAGGACGCCAGTACCTGCGCGTGAATTCAGATCTGGTCAAGACGCCGGTCTTCCGTGATTCCGACGTAGCTCCCGGGAAAGAATATTTTTATATGGTAACGGCAGTGGATGCTCGCGGAAACGAGAGTGGCCGGTCGGAAGAGACGCACGAAGCGGTGCCCCGGCCGTAGCCTGTTTTGTGCTGCGTCGGTTAGGAAGTTTTCAGGCGAGCAGCTTCTGGTGCTGTTCCAGGATGTAATTGTCGGTCATACCCGCGATGTAATCGCAGATGATGCGCGGCAGGGATTCCTGGCGGACTTTTTCCTGATAGTTTTCCGGCAGAGCTTCGGGATGGGCCATCCAGAATGCGAACAGTTCAGTAATGATGCGCTCGGCCATCTCTTTTTCAGGCATGAGATCGGGGCTGAAATAAAGCCGCGAGTATAAAAATTCCTTTGCCTGGCGGCGCTGCTTCTCGATTTTTTCGCTGAAGCTGGCCAAGCGATGCGGGAAAGAGCGCACATCTTCCAGCGATTTCACCGCAGCCTGCTCGGCGGCCTCCGCGGTGTGCTGAATCAGGTCTGTGACCATGCGGTCGAGCATGCGTTTGAGGGCTTCGTTCAACAGCAGTTTCGCGGGCACATCCGGGAAGCGCGCACTGGCCTCTCGATAACAATCTTCAAATATACAAACTTCGGCGCGAATTTCATCCAGAGTTAATATGTGGGCTTCGCAGCCATCGTCGAGGTCGGCGGCGTTGTAGGCGATTTCATCGGTCAAATCCACCAACTGCGCCTCCAGCGGAGGGAGCTCGCCCAGCCGATATTCCAGCAATTCCGGAAATGCCTGCGGATCATAGTCGCGGGAATGTTTGATGATTCCCTCTCGCACCTCGAAGGTCAGGTTGAGCCCGCGAAACCCGGCGCGTAGTTCGAAATCTTCCACGATGCGGAGGGCATGCAGATTGTGATCGAACGATAAGCCTTGCGCGCGCATGGCGGCATCCAATGCTTTCTCTCCGGCGTGCCCGAAAGGAGGGTGGCCGATGTCGTGCGCCAGGGCTAGGGCTTCGACCAAATCAACGTTCAATCCCAATGCGCCGGCGATGGTCCGGGAAATTTGAGCAACTTCAATGGTGTGGGTCAGACGGTTGCGAAAGTGATCGGAAAAACGGCGGGTAAAAACCTGGGTCTTATTTTCCAGACGGCGGAAGGCGCGTGAGTAAACGATTCGGTCACGGTCACGCTGATAGTCGTTGCGATAAGGATGGGAGGGCTCAGGATGTTTGCGTCCGCGCGAGTTTTCTACGCGCATTGCCAGGTGCTGGAGAGACTGGATTGATGCACGGCCGGCCATGGATTTGATTTGCGATTTACGAATTACGATTTTCGAATTGCAACGTTCCCTGATAACCGGGAAGACGCTGATCTACGAAAGATTCTTTCCCTCTGAAAATCGTAAATCGTAATTCATAAATCGTAAATCTACTGTTGCTTACTCGCTGCCTGCTGGGCCAGCTTGATGCGGGCTGATTCCAGTCTTTTCTGCACACGGGCTACATCGGTGGAATCAACATCGTAAGGCACGCTCTTGTTCCACTCTTCCAGTGCGCGCTCCCAGTGGTTGGCCGCCAGCTTCACGCGTCCGGTCTTGAAATACAGTTCAGCAAGATGGTCCTGAATGGTGCCATCGGCGACCTTTTGTGATGCCTTGACCAGATTTTCTTCCGCCAGCTCATAGTTGCCGAGCTTGAAATAGGCCCATCCCAGGGAATCGAGGTAGATGCCGCTTTCGGGTTCCTGCTCGAGGGCTTTCTTGACGTATCCGAGAGCTTCTTCCAGCCGCAGCCCGCGGTCCGCAAGCATATAGCCGAGATTATTCAAGATCACCGCATTATGTGGGTCGGTGTTCAGAACGTGCTTGAATCGCTCTTCGGCTTCGTCGTATTTCTTCTCACGCTCGAAGACGGAGGCTGCCATGAAAGCGACTGTGTCCTTATCTTCCGGTTTGCTGGAAAGCTTGTCGGCCTTGGCTACGTCATCCTCAGCCTCTTTAAACTCGCGAATGCGCATGTGCATTTGCGCCAGGGCCAGATATACTTCACGATCATCGGTCGTATTCCGCAGCAGGGTTTTGATCTGGGTGACAGCCTCATCGCCTTTGCCGGCATCCGCCAGTTCGCGGCTGAGAAGCAGCTTGATCTCGCGGTTCTGGGGATATTTCTGGGCAGCTTCTTGAGCCGTGCTGAGGGCCTGCTGCCATTGCTTATCTTTGCGGTAGGTCTCAACGATCTGCTCGTAGCCACGCTCGGAGCTGTCGTCGCCAAGCTGAAGCATCTGGTGAAACGCATCCAGCGCCAACTGGGTCTTGCCCTGTTCGTTGTACACCCCGCCCAACTGTTCCAGAAACAATGTGCGATTGTTGCTCTCACCGGCGGTGTAGTTGTTGTCTGGCCGAGCGGTTTTCTTCAAAAGCTGCTGCAGGATTTGTACGGCGTCGTCGTAACGCCCTTGCGCCTCATAGACGAGCGCAATGTTGTAGGGCACTTCGAGAGAATCCTGGACGAGAGACTCGGCTTTCTTCAAGTGTTCCAGGGCCTGGTCGAACTTGCCACTGCGGCGGAGGATCTCGGCGATGCGCAACTGGGCTTGTGCATCCTGCGGGTCGGCATCGGCGATGATCTTGTATTGCTGCAGCGCAGCATCGGTCTGGCCATCGTTCAACAGGTTCTGCGCGAGCTCGCGGACGGAATCCAGGTTTTCACGGTCTAGCTCTACGGAACGGCGATAAGCCGCAATGGCTTTCTTGTAATCTTTCGCCTGGCTGTAGGTATATCCGAGGGCGGCGTAAAGCCGCGACGACCGGGCAGCATCGGGCACATCTTCCAGAAGTCGGATACCTTTATCGGGCGCTCCCTCTTCGGTATAGAGATAGGCCAGGCTGCTCAGCGCTTCTTCGGACTCCGGCTGCAACGTCACGGCAGTCTTGAATTCGTTTTCGGCCTTCGGCAGATCGTTATTCAGCCTGTACAGCCTGCCCAGGACCATGTGGTCGTCGGCGATGCCGGGATCAATGGCGATGATCTGCTCAAACTGCTCAATGGCCAATTTCAGGATTTCCTGCGACTGCGCGCCGGATTGCAGATCGGGGATGGAACGCAGATAGATCCTGCCCAACAAGCGGTGGGCTTCCAGGTTCTTGGGATCACGCTTCAGGATGTTTTGCGCTTCCAGGACTGCGTCGCGGATGCGTCCGGTCTTGGCATAAAGTTCGGCAAGGCCGGCGGAAAGATAAGAGGACTCCGGATCGTTTGCAATCGCCAGTTTGTATTCATCAACCGCTCTTTCGGCATACTCGGAACGCGCGAAGTTGGAGACTAACTCTTCATAAATATGCGCCAGCGAGTAGTGATAATAGGCCGCAGCTCGGTCCGGGGCCTTCTTCTCTTCCGGTTTGGAAGCAGGCGGCTTTGAGTTGGCATCGGCGGCTTTTCCGTCAGAAGTGGAGGCGGGCTTTGCTCCGCTCGAGGCAGCAGGCGTGGTCGAGAGAGTTTTTTGGGCAAAAGTAAGGCTCGAAGCTGATAACAGCAAGACAAGAATAAACAAACGGGTTCTCATGAATACCACTCGGCTTTCCGGCGAATGCGGGTCAATTCCTCTGCCCATTGGATGCCTAACACCCCACACGGGGCATGAATTTATTTTTTTATTGTAGTCGAGTTCGCGGGTATTTTGAGACCCAAAATGCAAAGAAAAGTTAAAACGAATTTTTCATAGCTGTTATGCCAGAAGTTTTGCCGCCTCTTTGGCAAAATATGTCAAGATTACGTCTGCTCCTGCCCGCTTGATGGAGACCAGCGATTCCATCATGACCTTTTCCCGGTCAATCCAGTTGTTCTGAGCGGCGGCCTGAATCATGGCATACTCCCCGGAGACCTGATAGGCAGCCAGCGGGACGTCAAAACGATGGCGGGCGGCGGAAATCACATCCAGATAAGGCATGGCCGGCTTCACCATAATAATGTCTGCCCCTTCCTCCAGGTCGGTCGAGATTTCCCGCAAGGCCTCGCGCAGGTTGGCGCCATCCATCTGGTAGGAGCGGCGGTCGCCAAACTGGGGCGCCGAATCGGCTGCCTCGCGGAATGGCCCGTAAAAAGCCGAGGCGAATTTCGCAGCATAAGAAAGGATAGGCGTGTTTTGGTATCCCGCTTCGTCAAGTGCTTTGCGGATCGCGGCGACGCGGCCATCCATCATGTCGGAGGGGGCGATAATATCCATGCCCGCACGTGTCTGCGATACCGCGGTATGCGCCAGGATTTCAAGGGTAGGATCATTGGCAATCTGATACTCCACCGCAAGGGCCGGGCGTGAGGCAGCGGCTCCAGAAGATGGAACCGAGGTCTCGCGAGTCTCTGCCTGGACAACACCGCAATGACCGTGCGACATGTACTCGCACAGGCAAACATCGCCGATAAGGAGAAGACCGGGGACTTCGAGCTTGAGCGCGCGGGTGGCCCGCTGCACGATGCCATCGTCGCTCCAGGCGCCACTGGCGGCCGTGTCTTTCTGCTCGGGCAATCCAAACAAAATTACCGCCGGAATACCCAGGCCGTAGGCCGTGCTCGCCTCTTTGACAGCTTCATCCACGGAAAGATTGAAAACACCGGGCATGGAAGTCACCGGTTTTCGTACACCCTCGCCCGGACATACAAATAATGGATAGACCAAAGACTGCGGGGAGAGACGGGTCTCGCGGACAAGAGACCGAATCTGCTCGTTGCGACGCAGACGCCGTAGCCGGGTAATGGGAAAGGCCATAAAACTTGAATTTTAACAGGAGCAGTTGCCAGCAGCCAGTTGACGGAAAAAGCCAAGTCAAAATCTAACCACAAAGGACACAAAGTGGTGTTTGCCACGGATCAACACGGATGAACACGGATTAATTATGAAGATCAGAAGCAGGCGGAGGTCATTTTCCAGCGGGAGCCTCAGGCGGAGGAGTGTTCTGCTGAGGGGTGGCTTCGGCAGGCAGTTTGATCAGGAATGTTGCGCCGCCGTTGGCGTTGTTTTCGCATTCGATCTTGCCCCCGTGATCCTGCACGATGCCATAACAGGCGCTGAGACCTAATCCACTCCCTTTTCCGATGGGTTTGGTAGTGTAGAAAGGATCGAAGATCTTCTGCGGCTCCTTGATCCCCACACCAGTATCGGAGAACTGGATCAGCACCCAGGCATTTTCACTGTTGGTAGTTATGGTCAGCAGACCTCCACCGACTTCCTGCAAGGCATCGGCGGCATTGTTGATCATGTGCAGGAACACCTGCAATAGCTGGTTTGAATCTCCGCGTATACGCGGCAGTTCAGGCTCGAGTTTGACTTTGAGCTTGATTCTCTTGCCGCTGAGATCGGGCTCGCGCAATTGCAGGGCATTATTCAGAAGCGCATTGACGTGCACCGAGGTCTTCTCAGCCGGGCTTTGCTGGGCAAAGTTCAGCAGGTTTTCCACCAACCGTTTGGTGCGGCGGGCTTGCTGGCCAATCTTTTGCACCTGCGAACGCGGCTCTTCGCTCAGTGATGCATCGGCTTCGAGCAGATCGGAGTAGCCCAGAATTGCGGTCAGCGGATTGTTGATCTCGTGGGCCGCTCCTGCCACCAACTGGCCCAGGGCCGCCATCTTTTCGGAGCTGACCATACGATCTTGCAACCGCTTTTCGTGAGTAATGGTTTGCTGCGATTCGCGCAAAAGCCGGGTCAGCTCGGCGTTCAACAACATCTGCCGGAACATGACCACCAAGGTCAAGACAACGATGGCGCCAAAGGCGACCTGCAATCGAAAAATAGTGACGGGATAGGGCGCGCGGCTGAAGAAGATGATCCACAGCGCCATACAAGGCATGGAAATCAGCGCCAGCAAAGCAAAGCGTGCCGGCCAAACGCTGTGCACCCCCATGACCGATTCTTCCAGGCTGCGGTAAGGAGAAGCGGCTCCTTCCAATCCAATGCCGGCAAAGACCAGCATGGCGGCGACGATCAACACATCCGGGACGCTGCCGGCTTGGTATGGGCGATGTATGGCATGCCAATCCATGAACAAAGAGCCGAATGTATACAGGGTCGCCGATAGAAAAATGCCACCGTAGATTTTCTTGCACTCTCTTGCTGAACGGAGGAAAAGTATCCCGGCACCCGTGGCGAGAGCAGCATTTTCCACGAAATAGAGCACGTTGAAGTAAAAGCCGGAGAGCTGAGGGACGGAAATCATCCCCAACTGCCAGGGCGTAATCATGAAGAGGTAGAGGTAAATCCACCAGAGGAGAAGCATGACGGCATCGAGAAAATCCATGCGCAGTTTGTGTTCACTCTGGCGATACTGGGGCCGCAGGGCCAGGGCCGCCATAAGAGGGATGACGTGGAGGAAAAGAAATATGTGGCTGAGAGAATACTCCGAGGAAGAATTTCTTAATAGAACCTCATACCATATCCGCCACGCATGTGGAACAGACCAGAGCATCGCGCCCAAAGTCATGAGTCCCCAAAATGCCCGTTCCCGGCCGCGCGCGGCAAATAGATGCCCTCCCAAGGTAAAGATCGCGATCAGCGAGAGAAGAAATCGCGTGATGTCTGCCAAGGCAGTGAGCGCGGGCCCAGGCTTCACCAAAAGGGCAATCAGGATATAAACAGCCAGAAACAAAGCTGCTGCGGTGTACCACCATGCCCTTTTGCGGTCTATGTTCATGTGAAATTGAGGGATTGAGAATTGTACAGAAATATTCCAAAAATCAGATAATTACTTAAGTAATTTCATTTTGGAATATGAACCAAAATGGCACGGATTGGAGGATTTCACCACGGAGGCACAGAGACACAGAGAAAAACAAACAGTCAAAATCTAACCGACTATGGTGCACGATAGTTGGCTTCCACTACCCTAATTTTTCAGAGCAGGGTATGAGGCACGGTAGCTCTGTCTTAATTTCTAAACGTTGCGGTGTACCATTGAGACGAGTAAAAGAATTGACGCAAGGAACCTGTGGCTGAAAATCCTAATCCAATGACCTTTTCCAGCGGACGTGTGCTTGAGTTCGAGGCGCTGCGCGAGCTGTTGAATGCCTATTCTGTTTCGGACCTGGGCAAGGCCAAGGTTGCCGCGCTCCAGCCGGTCTGCGATCGCGCCTGGATAGCCGGCCAACATCAGCTCGTAATCGAGGTATTGCAATTCCTGCGTGGCGGCGGACGATTTGATTTTTCCGGATTGCTCAGCCCGACGAGTCTGCTGGAAAAAGCCCACATTGCCGGCGTGGCCCTGGAAACGACGGAAATCCGCAACCTGATTGTTCTGATTGACCGGGCGGCGCAGTGGCGCGAGGTCATACTGCGCCCGCCCACTGCGATGAAGCTGGAATGGGCGGCCGTCGCCCAGCTGTCCTCAGGCATTGCGGATTTTACCGGCCTGCTTCGCAACTTCCGCAACAAAATCCTGCCCGATGGCACGCTCGATGACCGCGCTTCGCCAGAGCTCGGACGCATTCGCCGGGAGATTGAGAAACAAAGACGCTCGATTCAGGAATCCCTGCGCGGCTACCTGCGGAGGCTCTCGGAGGGCGGCGCGGTACAGGAGGAGCTGATAACGATTCGGGGGGAACGATTCGTGATCCCCGTGAAAGTAGAGCAGAAGCGCCGGATCAACGGCGTGATTCACGGCGCCAGCTCCAGCGGGCAAACGGTCTTTGTTGAGCCGCTCGAAACCATTGAGCAGAACAACGAGTTGGTGCGTCTGCTGGAGGAGGAACTGTCTGAGATCCACCGCATTCTGGCGGAGATGACCGAACAGATCGGGCAGCGCGCTGCTGAAATCGCAGCGGCCGCGTCAGTTCTGGCCGAACTCGAACTGCAGTTCACCAAGGCCCGCTTTGCGCAGGACTACGAATGCGTTGTGCCCACCCTGGTGGAACGCGGCGTCTTTCTGGAAGGGGCGCGGCATCCGTTGCTGGAGCGCAATCTAAAACTGAGAAACAATTCGGTTGTGCCTTTGAACCTGGAGCTCACTGACAGCGCGCGCCAGATTGTCATCACCGGGCCAAATACCGGCGGCAAGACGGTTGGGCTGAAGACGGTTGGACTGCTTGCCCTGATGTGCCAATCGGGTATGCCGGTTCCAGCCATGCGCGCACAATTGCCGATTTTCGATTCTGTCCTAGCCGATATTGGCGATTACCAATCCATCGAGCAAAATCTTTCAACCTTCTCGGCCCACGTTACCAACATTGACTTGCTCTCGCGCACAGCGACGGCGCAATCGCTGGTTCTGCTGGATGAACTGGGCTCGGCGACCGATCCGGAAGAGGGCGCTGCACTGGCTGTGGCCATTGCCCAGCATTTTCTGGAGTTGGGAAGCACGAGCATCATCTCCACGCATCACACGTCGTTGAAAGTTTATGGCGCCAATACGCCCGGCGTAGTCAACGCCGCTGTGGGATTCGATGAGCGTACGTTGCAACCAACCTATCACCTGCGCATAGGTGTGCCCGGTGCTTCTGCCGGCATTAACATCGCCGGACGCCTGGGATTGAATCCGGCAATTATCGCGGCGGCACGGGCCCGGCTGAATACCCAGACGGAAGACATCGCCCACTTCCTCGATCAACTGCACTCGGGCTTGCGTGACCTGGAAGCCGAACGGGCGCAATTGCGCTCGCGCGAACAAGAGGTCGCGCGCGAACGCGACCGTCTGGAGCGTGACGGATTGCGCGAGCAACGCGCCAAAATACAGGAGATGGAAAAGAAGCTGGAATCTGTGCTGCGTGATTTTGAGTACCGTGCTCGCGAGGTTGTCAGTGCGGTGCAAGACCGCGCCGCCGCGCAGAAGCTTTCCAAGGAATCGGAGCGGCGCATTGCCAAACTGCGCCGCGAATTCAAAGAGCAATTTGATTCAACCGTGGTGGCGCATAGGACCGGGGCCGATGCCGGCGATCCTAACTCGCAGCCTGGGTTGGTGCATCAGGTGAGTGAGGGCGATACGGTAAAACTGAAATCGCTGGGCAGGGCCGGCGTCATCAAGCGGCGTGTGGATGACCACACCTTCGAGGTGGAGGTCGGGGCCATGAAGATGAAAGTCCCACGTGAAGACATTGCCGAAGTCCTGAGCCGAACAGGAGATAACCCGCTACAGGCGGCGCGCAGCCGGAGAGGGATATCCGTTCAAGTCGCGCAAGACGAAGAAGAATCGGCAGCTTCGGAGATCAATGTCATCGGTGAAAATGTGGAAGAAGCCACCCGGCGCGTAGAAAAATTCGTGGATCGCGCCTTTCTCGCCGGCCTGCCGCGGGTGCGCATTGTGCACGGCAGCGGCATGGGCATCCTACGCAAAGCCTTGCGCCAATATTTGCAGAAGCATCCGCATGTCACCTCGGTCATCGAGCCTGCGCAGAAAGAAGGTGGAGCGGGAGCGACGGTCGTGGAGTTAAGGGTGTGAAGCGTATGACAGCTCTCAAAGCTGAAAGTGATAAGATTTCCCGATCAGGTCGGGCTCTGCAGTTTGGACTGCGACTGACCTAAGATTGCCTCAACACACGGTTTGGATGAAGACATCTTTGGAACAGGAATACGGGGGAAGGTCCAAGCCATACCATTTGTGGGCGCCCCCGCTACTTGCGTTTGCCGGGCTTGCGCTGCTGCTGGCCCTGGGCAGAAATAGCTGGGTGTATTCCCTGCCTTATGGTCAAAATAATTCCCAGGTGCTTTCGATAAAAACCAGTCTGCTGCGAGGAACAGCGGAGGTCCCAAAAAGTTTTTATTTGGGCACAACCCTGAACGCGGGGGGCTGGCTGGGAAGCGTGGACCCTTCGATTCAGCCGCAAAATATTACTCTTTACCTGGACGGACGACCCGTAGCTGAAACTAGCGTCTTTTATCCCGCTCGGGTGAGTTCGAATGGCCAGAGCGTCACAATCAAGCGTTGGGAAGTTGCTTTTTTTGTGAAGGACACGCCGCCAGGCGAGCATATCCTGGGACTCGAGGCGGCAGCGCAAGGCCGCGAGCCAATCGCCCTTGCACAAACCTCGATTCTGGTTCTGCGATAACTCTGTCATGCTCCATGCTGGTTGAACAACAATTCGAAGAAATTGACGAGCACAAGGATTCAAGAAAAACAGCAAGCTCCCGTTCGCAGTCGTTTTGCCGTCACGCTGCGAAACGGCTGGCGCATTTGTTGCTGGCCCACGCCGATTTTTTCGTCATGCTGCTGATCCTGGGGTTGCTGACGCGATTTTGTTTATTGGCGCAGCCTCCCATTCCCATCCAGACCATCAATTTTTTTGACACTTCCTGGCAATTGGACCTGGTGGCCAAAGCCCACCAGGGAGTCTGGCTTGGCAGGGACGCAATTTTCACCTACGGCCCGCTCTTTCAAAAGCTCCTGAGCTGGGCGCCTTTGCGGCAGGGGATGAGCCTGGGGTCCTTTTATTCATATCTCTGGATGTTTCACTATTGGTCTATTACCCTGTGCATTTATTTTACCGGGGCTTTTTTACTACGCGGACAACCGTCTTGGGTACGAGTGTTCTACCTGCTTCTCTTAGTCATCTTCTGGGTCCCGGTCAACTGGATTCTCTTTGATATCAAACTCCTTCTCCCCTTGTGCTGCTTTGCAATTTTTTTGCGTATGCTCCCGGCTGCAACCCAAGGAAACTGGGGTCTGTGCTGGCGTGCAGGAACTGCGGCCACACTCATGGCCATTGCTTTCCTCATATCGGGCGATGCCGGCGCATATTGCGTGGCCGCTTTTGGCATTGTTGTGTGCACATCTTTGCTCTACGAGCACGATCTTGCAAGTCTGGCCGGAATGGCAAAATATGCTGCCCTGACAGGCATATTTTTTTTCGGTTGGGTCCTTACAATCAACGCAGCCTTGGGCAAACTTTTGGATTTCCGCTTTTGGAAGTCAACCTACGAAGTTGTAACCCAGTACCGCTGGTCGCAAGCTGTGCGCATGCTTCCCGAAATGACTTCTATCTTCTGGTGGGCCTTGATTTTGAACCTGCTGGTCTTTCTCTGGCAGTGGATCGTCCAGAGCCGAACACCCTCGGTTCCGGCACGCGCCCGGCCGGCCTGGCTAGCCATGTTATGTTTCGGGCTGGTTACTTTGCAGTCGCTGATTGTTTCTTCTGAACATTTTCACGTAGCCATAAGTCTGTTTCCCTGGATTGCGCTCTCGGGTGCATTACTGCTGGGCGCAACCGAACTCAGGATTTCTGCAGTGCGGCTCATGCTTTCTTTTTCGGTCATTCTGGTTATCACGGGAGTTTTCAGCGGCCCTTATTCTCTTTTTCATTCTCAGGCGCTCTTTCAGCGCCGGCCTGCTCTGACGGGCCGCAATGTCTGCCCCGAGGGACAGTATGAAATCGACGACGTTTGTCTTGAAGCTGCCGACTTTTCCAAACTCAAAACAGTGGGTGATTTCTTGAAGCAACATACCGCTGCTTCAGACTCTATTGGGGTTTTTCCATTCGAGAACGTTTATGGCTTCGTCCCCAGGCGCCGTGTCGCGGGAACAGTGCTGCAGGATTATGTGATCGCGGGGGACTACTTAACCCAGCGGCAGGTGCAATCTCTGGAAGAAGCCTCACCAGCCTGGACGGTATACTCCGTGGAGCCCTTGCAAACTTTTGGCGTCGATGGCATCCCCAACTTCACCCGCACTCCTTCTGTCTGGTTGTATTGGCAGCGGTGGTACAAACACGAATTCGATGCGCAACCTGGGCTCATGCTTTTGCACCGCGATGAAGAGCGTGGTCGCCACTGGAAGATGACCTCCACGTCCGTTCTTGCTCGGCCTGTGCAAAGCAGGCGAACAAGCGAGGAAATTGCCTTACCTGTAACTCCCCTGGGAAATGACTGGGACTTCATCAAGATCAATCTCCGAGCGGAGTATCCCGTATGGTGGAAGCTCCTCAAGCCTTCGATTTTCGTGGTGTGGCTGCACTTCGATCGTGGGCCAGACAGATCGGTGCCCGCGATCGTGCAGCCCGACCATCCCTATGACATATGGATCTACCCCTGGGAGCAGGCTGAGCTGGCGAATTATTTCTCGCCCAATGTCCAGGAATGGCGTGTTGCATCGAGGCCGCGCCTGCAAAGCCTCTCTTTGCAGTGTATGCCCATAGACTGGCTTTCGGTTACGCCCTCCCGGATTACCATAGGCGAGGTGCAGACGGTAAAGCTGTCGGAGCAATGAAATTTACTGGAGAGCCGGAATTCCAACAGATTTTGCGGCGAGGACAGTGTGACCACAGTTTCGCAACGGCGGAACGAAGTCGTGCTATCGTGTTCTCTTGAGTGAAAAGTTATATCGTATCGGGATTCAAACAACCCCAAAAACGATACAATCCAATACCTAAATGACATCAGGAATCGAGACCGCTGCCGGGCATGGCCGCAACTCAAAACTACATCAATTGTGGCTTGCGCCTCTTCTGGCTTTTGCTGGTCTTGCCATTCTCCTTTTCTTTGGCCACGAGAATTGGGTGTACACACTGCCCGCGTACGAACCTGATGTTCAGATGCTTATCGTGAACGGCAACCCACTCCATGGACAGATCCAGGTTCCGGTAGCGGCGAAACCCGGCGCTCATCTGAAAGTGACTGGATGGTTTGGCGAGCTCGCCCCGGCCTTCCAGTCTCAAAAAATTGTCGTTTACTTAGATGACCGGCCCATGGCCGAGACCAACCTGGCAGAATCGACTTTGCTCGGCGCCAACGGCGGCGGCACGCACATTAAGAATTGGCAGGTTGATTTTTTCATGAAAGATATCCCGCTGGGTGTGTATACCCTCACCGTGCAATCGGTTCCTGAGGGTCATGATCCTGTTATTGTCAGCCAAAGCGTCTTATCGGTTACTCCGTAGCCCTCCTGATCCATGACCGTTAAGCAAAAACCCGATGAAACCCAGCCGCAAGCTTCAGTAGAACCTGCCTCCGCTCCTCGGCAATTATTTTCTCTGAACTACGCACGACGCTTGGCGCAAATTTTGCTCGCCCATGCAGATTTTTTCGTCATGCTCCTGCTAATGGCATTCGTGGCCCACTATTATCTGGTACAGAAGCTTCCGCTCTTTGTCCGTGAGATCGAGTTTTTTGATAACTCGTGGGAACTCGACTTAATAACTAAAGCCCATCGGGGAATTTGGTTGGGCAGGGACCTTATCTTCACCCGCGGCCCACTCTTTCAGTGGCTTCTGTGTTGGGCTCCGTTGCGGCATGGAATGAGTCTGGGGTCTTTCTATCTGTATGTTTGGGTAACACATTATTGGACAACGATCCCCGTCCTTTATGGTACAGGCGCCCTCTTGTTGAATCGGCAGCCATCTTGGGTGCGTGTGTTCTACCTTCTTCTGCTGCTGATCTTCTGGGTTCCGACTCACTGGATCATCTTTAACATCAAAGTCCTGTTTCCATTATGCTCGTTTGCGGTTTTCCTTCGCACGTTTCCTGATCCCGGCAAGAGTTTTTCGAGCCTGTCCTGGCGGGCGGCGACTGCGGCATCACTGATCGCCACCGCTTTTCTGCTCTCGGATGATTCCGGGCATTACTCGGCAGCCGCTTTTGCCGCTGTGTTAGCCGCTTTCTTGTTTTACGAGCACAGCTTCTTCGCCTTGCGAACTGCGGCTAAATACGTGACGCTCACAGGAGCTTTTCTTGCTGTCTGGGTGCTGGCCGTCAATTGGGCTACCGGCAGGCTTACTGACTTTCACTTTTGGAGAGCAGCATACGAAGTTGCAGCTCAATATCGCTGGGCGCAAAACATGCGTATGCAGCCGCCAATGACTCCGGTTTTCTGGCTCGCCGTGGGCCTGAATCTGTTGATCTTCGTGGGGCATTGGTTTGTTTATCGAAAAAAGCCCGGCCTTTCCGTGCGTGCCCGCGCCTCCCGGCTGGCAATGCTGGGCTTTGCACTCATTGGTGTGCAGTTGATTCTCGTCTGCGCCGAACAACTTCACGTCGCAACCGGCCTGTTTCCATGGATCGCGCTCTCTTGTGCGCTGCTGTTGGGTGCAACCGAAGACAGGCTTTCTGTCTTGCGGCTTACGGTTTCCGTGGCCCTTATTCTTGTTCTTACCGCCGGCTTCAGCGGGCCCAATCATCTCTTTATTCCCCGCAATGTGCTCCAGGACCGGTCTGCGATAACCAACCCCCATAGTTGCCCCCTGGGATTGCATGAGATTGATGGGGTTTGTCTTAAGACTAACAACTTCATCCAACTACAAACGGTCCGCGATTTTTTGGTTCAGCATACCAGCGATTCCGATTCGATCGGGATATTCCCCTATCAGAGCGTTTATGCTTTTGTGGCGCGGCGGAACGTGGCGGGCGAATTGGTACAACACTATATAAGCGCCGGAGACTACCTGAACCGGCGGCAAATGGAAAGCCTGGAGCAGGCGCGGCCACCATGGGCGATATACGCCGCCGAGCCCTGGCAAAGCGATCCTTGTAATGGCCTTGCTAACTTTACCCGCACTCCGTATATCTGGCTATACTGGCAACGTTGGTATAGAGACGATTTTGACGCACTGCCCGGGCTTCTCGTTTTGAGGCGCGATGAGGAGCGCGGCAAGCGATGGCAGATGATTTCAACTTCCGTCCTGCCGCACGCTGTGCAAGGGACCGGGAACGAAGAGCTTGTTTTGCCCGCGGATTCTCTTGGGGACGATCTGGACTTCATCAAGATCGATGTCAGCGTGGAGTATCCCTTTTGGTGGAAACTTCTCAGGCCTTCGTCTCTTGTGGTCAAAATGCGTTTTGCAGGTGGAGAAGAGAAAGCAGTAAACGTTATTGCTCAGCCTAATCATCCTTATGAAATCTGGATCTATCCCTGGGAGCAAGCGCAGCTTGCCAACTACTTCTCGGCTTCTCCCAAGCAATGGCGTTCGGCCGTCCGGCCGCGCATTCAGAGTCTGTCGCTTCTGTCGCAGCCCAGGGACTGGATTGCGGTACAGCCCTCGCGTATTAAAATACAGGACGTACAGACAGTGAAGCTGTCGGAGCAATGAAATTTCAGGGACCGATCCAGCAGAATCACTTGCGTCCGTATTGCCGACGGTGAGCTATCAGAGATGTAGTTCACCCAGCGCGAGGGTTCTTTGGCAACGAGTGCTTTTCTCAGTAAATGAACAGCGCAGAAAATCAAGAATCACCCCGGAGGTCCCCGAGCATGTTGAAAAATGCTGCTCTACCTCTCATCATGTACGCAGTGCTGGGTGCGCTCCTTTTTCTGAACCTGCCTTCGCGATTCCGTTCCCCTCAACTCGCTCCTTCTGATGCGGGCAACGCGGGCGTGGTTACGGTACCAGATCAACCCTTGAGCGGCGGCATTTATGCCCCATCCGTGAATCGCCTGATGGCCCAGACCGGCACACATTTTCGAGTCGATGGATGGCTTGGCATTCGTGATTCTCAGCTTGTGGTTCGCCGAGTTGTCCTGATGATGGATGACAAGCCGTTGGCCGACGCTCAGTTACTTATGGTGCGGGCCGACCCTTCTGGTAAAGCTGTTCGCTGTGAATGGGGTAATCAGCTTTTACTTACAGGAATCGAGCCCGGCGACCATCGCCTGCAAGCTGTGGCATTTCTGCAGGATGGACGCAGGATTCCTTTAGATGAAAAGATTGTGATGGTTTTGGATTGATGCCGGATCCAGCGACTTTGCCTGAAACAGGAAATCCGATTACACCGCCGGCAGCACAGGCAGCGAACCTGTGCTGGAAGCTGGCACGGTTCTTATATGCTCGTCTGGACCTGCTCATGGCTCTCCTGCTGGCATTGATCACATTATTTCTCTACCGCAATTCTCCACTGCCCGCCGATGTTGCGACGATTGACTTTACGGATGATTCCTGGAAATACGATCTTCTTGCGAAGGCGCAGCAGCACATCTGGCTCGGCAAAGACGTTCTGTTTACCTACGGCCCGCTTTTTCAACTGCTCTTTGTGCCCATCTTCTGGATGCGCGATCTTTCGCTGGGAGAGTTCTACAGGCTCTCGCGCTTTGTCCCGATCTGGGCAACCATCGTTTTGGTCTATGGCGCCGCGCGCTTTCTTTTGCCGCAAGTCGAGCCCTGGAAGCGGGCCTTCTATTTTTTGTTGTTGGTAATTTTTTGGGCACGGTTCGATATCAAGCTCTGCGTGCCTTTGTTCGTCTTTGCGGCGTTCCTTTGGATGCAGGAAAATCTGCCCGCCGGTGCACTTTCGATGACGGCGCAAGCTCTGGCGGCCGCCTTGCTTATAACACTTTCTTTTCTTATCGCCGCTGATGCCGGGTTCTACGCCCTGGCGGGATTTCTTCTGGTCGCGGGGAGTTACAGCACCTACCGGGTCCTGCATCGGCAGCCATGGCGGCCCGGGGTCATTTTTTCGGGCCTTACTTTGTTGGTCTTCTTTGTCTGTATGCTGGCGGTCAATGCGCTCTTTGGCAGGTTTGCCGACTTTCGATATTGGATCGGCAACTACGACCTTGTGAGCAACTACCGCTGGTTCGAACCCATGGCCATAAGTCACCAGGCCACAAGTCTGCTGGTGACCGCGGCCCTTCTCTCTTTCTCGGTCTTCTTCTGGGCATGGATTGTTTCCAAGCGCTACCCGGAAAACCCGGGCCTTCGCCCCCGAATTCTGGCCATAGCCCTGCTCTCTTTGCTGCTGATGCAATCCTGTATTGTGCGTTCCTCCTGGAAGAATGTTACGTTGGGATTGTTCCCTGTGATCGCGTTTGCCTTCTCATTCCTTTTCGGTGCACTGTCCCGCGAACGGGCCGGCTTATCCGCGGGCATTCCGCCTTTACTCGCCCTGGTTTGCACCATAGTTTTTGCTGCGTCTCCCTATGATGCTTTCTCCGCGGCAAGGATATGGCGGGCTTTGACGATCCCGGCAGCCGCGACGTGCACGCCGGGCAAGCAACTGCTGGACCAGGCGTGTTTGGCGCCCGACGATTTTCAGCAGCTCAACGCCGGCTCCAGGTTTTTGCGCGAACATGCGGCTCCTTCTGAAAGCGTTATGATCTATCCTTTTGAAAATATCTACGGAGACGTGGCTCGCCGCCGCGTGGCCGGTGGGACGCTGCAAAGCTACGTGGCTGCAGACGACTTTTCACTGCAACAGCACCTTGGCGGAGTGGAGCGCGACCACCCCATGTGGGCCATTTATTCCGCCGACTATCTGGGAAGTTGGACGGTCGATGGTATATCGCACTTCACACGCACTCCAGAGGTCTGGCTTTATTTGCATCGCCACTTTCATCGTGTGGCCAATCTGGAATTGGGGGTTCTTGGTTTGCAGCGTGATGAAGAGCGCATGCGCCGTTGGAACCTGGAAGTCACGAAATTGCCACTCCCGCCGGCTCGTCAGCCGGTTAAAGAAGGAGAAAACATCCGGCTTGCCCAACTGAACTCATGGCCTCAACAAGATGTTGATTTCCTCAAGCTGCGCATCCAGGTTCATTATCCTCCGTGGTGGAGGGTCCTAAAACCTGCTACCATGAATTTCTTCCTGCAGCGGGCCGACGGCACGGTGAAGGTCGCGCACGCCATTGCCCACCCCAATCGCAGCTATGAAGTGTGGATCTACCCCTGGAGTGAACCAGGGCTTATGAATTACTTCTTCGAGAATCCATCGGAGTGGCGCAAGCGGGGAGAACGCCCTCCCATCACAGAAATCTCTGTGCGCTTTGATCGTGAGGATTGGGTCTCGGTCCTGCCTACGGAAGTTGAGCTGGAAGAAGTGGACGCAGAGCGCGTTTCGCTGCGTTAGAACATATCAATACCAGCAGCGCGAATCGCATATATCCTTAACTTGTAATTTTTTATAAGTTTTCGCTTTACACTGAAACTTGCCATGGCAAACCCCGGCGATTTCGCATATACGGTCAAACAGCAGGCCGATATTGTGCGCGTGATCGGCGAGTATGTGAAGTTGAAGAAGGCCGGAGCACAAAATTTCAGCGGGCTGTGCCCTTTCCACAATGAAAAGACGCCGTCGTTTTCGGTGCACGCCACGCGCCAGTTTTATCACTGCTTCGGGTGCGGAGTTTCAGGCGATGTCTTCAGCTTTGTACAGAAGATCGAGAACATAACTTTCCCCGAAGCCGTGCGCGCCATCGCGCAAAAGCTGGGGATCGCCATTCCCAAACAGACTCCTGCCAGCCCGGCAGAGGCAAAAGAAGCGCGCTTGCGGGGTGCCTTGATCGACATGCATGAACAGGCCTGCGTTTTTTTTCAGGAGCAACTGCAGAAACCGGAATCGGCTGGAGCCCGGGAATATTTAGCCGGACGCGGCCTGGACCAGCAAACCATCACGCAGTTCCGCATTGGCTATGCGCCGGATTCAGGCTTTCTGCTGCGCGATCGCCTCAAAAATAATTTCGATGAGGAAGCCTTGAAAGAATCTGGCCTGCTTTCCTGGAAGCCGGATGGCGGCGACAAAGCGCCGATGTATTCCAGATTTCGCAACCGCATCATGTTTCCCATCGCCAGCGAGGCGGGCAAAATCATCGCATTCACCGGACGCACCTTAAGCACTGACGACAAAGCCGGACCAAAATATCTGAATTCGCCGGAGACCGCCATCTATTCCAAGTCGCGGGTGCTCTTCAACCTGGACCGTGCGCGGGAACACATTCGCAAATTTGATTATGCCATCCTGGTTGAAGGACAGATGGATTGCATCTCGGTGTTTGCCGCTGGATTTCAAAACGTGATTGCCAGTTCGGGAACAGCTTTTACCGAGAGCCAGGTGCGGCTGCTGGCGCGCTATAGCAAGAGGATCCTGGTGAATTTCGATCCGGATACGGCCGGCGCAGCCGCCGCTGAGCGCTCCCTCGGACTGCTGGTTGCTGAAGACTTCCGCATCAAGGTGCTCACGCTGGAGCCGGGGTACGATCCGGATTTGTACATCCGCAAGCGCGGCAAAGATGCTTATGGAGCCGCCTTGAAGAGCGCGCCGGATTACTTTGACTACCTCATGGAGCGCGCCCGCGCCCAGTTCCGGGTACAGACCTCCCAAGGCAAAGTGCAAGCCGTGAATTTTCTTCTGCCGCATCTGCAACGCGTGCACAACAACATTCAACGGGATGAACTGGCCGCGGACATGGCGCAAAAGCTGGGCATCGATTCCGCATTGTTACGTCAGGAGTTGAAACACTCAGTCAACACGCGCGCGGGCAGCATCAAGACGCCGGCGGAGCCGCAGGTCAATGAGGCCGAAAAGATTGTGGTTCGGGTGCTGAGTTCGCGTGAGGAAAGAGAGTTGAGCGTGAAAATTCACGATATTTTTTCCGCGGAACTCTTGCACCAGGGGCTGACATGTGAATCACTGATCAACGCCCTGCTGGCTTCGAGTACTCCCGATGATCCTATGAACCTTGAGTTGAATGAAGGCGACCGGCGCTTGTTAGCTTCGATCCTGATGAACGAAACCCAGGAAGAGTTATCGCCTCAACTTGCCGAGCAGGCCCTGCATGCCCTTCGCCGCCAGCGCATGGAGCGGCAACAGCGCACACTGAAGGCACAGATCGCCGAAGCCGAACGCAAACAGGATTCGGCAACCCTCGCCCGCCTGATGCAGGAAAAACTGGCCCTCGACCGCTCTCTTTCGGAACGAAAGTAACGGATGTGCTTTGAACTGATTTTTAAAAAATCCGCGTAATCCGTGAAATCCGCGGTAAGCTTTTGTTTAAAGTCAAAGTGGTATCATCCTGGTATCAAATCATTGATTTCTCAGAAATTGCAGGCCATGATTGTGCTAGACGTGTGTTTACGTCCGGCATTCCAGAATGCGGCGGGTTTAGCCGAAGCGCGAAGTGGCACGGATCGCGCGAACGTAGCGAGTTGGGATTTCCCAATAAGCCCGAAGAAGCTCTTTGAAATCTCGAAAAAAAGTGCCGAGGTTCCCCAGAAGCGCCCTGCGGATGATATCTATTCAGTAAATACCCAACTATCTCAGCAAGTGCCGACCACGAAAGCGGTTTTCCTCAATAAATACGCATAGATCACACCGGTTCAGGTACCCCGGAACACTAGCCAGCAAGTGGGGTGGGGCGCTGGCTTTTTGGCCATCCCGACCGTATCAAACTAGTTACCTCTAGCGGCTACTTTAACTCCCCTGCCAATTCCTGGCTAACCGCGACTAGCGAGTCGCCTGAGGTTTGCGCTATCAAGCCGGCATCTTGGAACACGGCGATGCTCCAACCCCGTTGATCCTCGTGAAAGATCACCTGCACCGACCGTGGGCCCGGCGCTGGAGTGTAGTACATCATCTGCCGCGAGCAATGGTCTTCCAGGAAAGACCCCAGATCGGGCCAAAATACTTCTCCTGCCAGGGGAATGGAGCGCGGGAAGACTTCTAATTTTCGGCCGAGGCCATGGTGCCAGTCGGCATCGAAGGTGACAATACTATTGCCACCAGAACAGTGATCGGTAGAATTTGTGCTTTGCATGATGCATGTCCTTTCGGTACGGGCATGCACCAGGAGGTTGAGAAATAGTCCTGTAAAAACAAACACCCGCCGGGGCATCAGGCGGGCGCTTTTACAAGGGAGACATTTGTTTCGGAGTTGTTGGTTCCGCACATCGAATGAAAGTTTCGCTTTCACTCTAAGCACCGTGGCGTCTCCAGCCCCGGTTGCCGGACCCGGCTTTTTTTCGGGTCGCTCCTGATGCTGAAAGGAGTTTATCACACCTGCGCGTTAAGGGCGATTTGCAGTTTTTGCCGTACCGTATTATGAAAGACTATGAAAAAAATACGGGTGGGAATCCTGTTTGGTGGCCGCAGCGGTGAGCACGAAGTATCACTGCTCTCGGCAACCTCGGTGCTGGAGGCCATCAATAAGAACAAGTACGAGGTGGTACCCATCGGCATCACCAAGGACGGCCGCTGGCTGACAGCGCAGCACGCCGAAAACCTGCTGCGCGGAAAACAGGACCCGCCCTTGCAGCTACGCGCCGGCGATCCCCGGGCGACCCCCACCGCCGCAGTGCTGGCCACCGGCAACGCCACCTTTGTTCCCCCAGTACCACGAGCTGAGCTGATGCCATTCCAAATCAGCGGTTCGCCCGATCTCAATCCTATCCATGTGGATGTCATATTTCCCGTGCTGCACGGGACTTTCGGCGAAGACGGAACCATCCAGGGGTTGCTGGAGTTGGCCGATATTGCTTACGTTGGCGCAGGAGTGTTGGGCTCGGCGGCCGGCATGGATAAAGACGTAATGAAGCGCCTGTTTGCCGCCGCGGGATTGCCCATCGTAAAACACCTGACGATTCTGCGTAGTGATTTGCAAAAGAACCCCCACCGGGTGCGAAGGCTGGTGGAGAGTCAATTGAAGTATCCTTTGTTCGTGAAGCCGGCGAACCTGGGCTCCTCGGTCGGGATTTCCAAGGTGCATAACAGCAAAGAGTTCGCTCATGGAATGAAAGAAGCCGCATCCTACGACCGCAAGATCGTCGTGGAAGAGAGCGTGGGCGGCATGAAACAAAAGGCCCGCGAGATCGAGTGCTCGGTGCTGGGCAATGAAAAGCCGGTGGCTTCGGTGGCGGGTGAAATTATCCCGGCAAAAGAGTTCTACGATTACACCGCCAAATACCTGGAAGAAGGTTCGCAGTTATTGATTCCAGCCAAGCTCACCAAGAAGCAGATGAAGCATGTGCAAGAGCTGGCCATCGCCGCTTTTTGCGCCGTAGAGTGCTCCGGCCTGGCGCGCGTGGACTTCCTCATGGACCCGCACAACGAGGAAATTTACGTCAGTGAGATCAACACCATGCCTGGGTTTACTTCGATCAGTATGTATCCCAAACTATGGGCGGCTTCGGGAGTGCCCTACCCCGAGCTGATTGACCGCCTCATCTTGCTAGCGCTCGAATCTCACAAAGAGAAAAAGAAAAATCGTTATAGCCGATGTAATTAGCGCGGTAGATCGAGCCGCTTTTTCCGCTTTGGTAAGAGCCGGCCAGATTTAGTATTCTTTACCCACTTATGCAGGGCAGACGCGGTTTTTCTTGGATTGAACTTCTGGTCGTGATTCTGTTGTTGCTAGTTTTGGCGCTGCTCTTCACACCCATCGTCGACCGCAGAATCTACGCCAATGAATCCTCCGCCGTTGCCGCAGTGCACAACATTCAAAGCGCGCAACTCAAGTATGCGCAGACTTATCCAGCGATTGGGTTTGCAGATAATGTCGCCAAGCTGGGCGCACCGCCTCCCGGAACTCAGCCCAACTCTAATCATGCGAATCTGCTTGACCCTGCTTTGGCATGTCCCAATCAACCTTGCGCCAGGAGCGGTTACTTGTTTGCCATTGATCAGACCAGTGGCACGCCGGTAACAAGTTTCCGCATCACGGCTGTACCCGTGGTTCCAGGAAAAACCGGCGGTCGCGGCTTCTGCGTCACAGGATTGGGAATCATCAGCACCGACCCTGCGGGAGGAAAAGCCTGCTCGGTGCCGATTAGGTGAGATGTAGCTGCAGGCAAGCCGCGTTTTGGGAGGTTGGGTGAATATTGTTAACTCGTGGAATGAGTGGGACCCGCTGCAGGAGGTCATCGTCGGATCAGCGCGTGGGGCGGCAGACATCGGCTTCGAGCCTGCGCTCTCTCCGTATTTTCAGCCGGATAGTCCGGGACGCAAGTTTCGTGGCCAGCCGGTGCATCCTTCCGTCGTGGACGATGCTGAGCGCCAACTGGATAACTTCGCGAACATTCTCGACCGTCTTGGAATCACGGTACGCCGGCTGGATCCGGTGGAGCACAGCATTCCAGTAAAGACCCCCGACTGGGAGATCGCCTGCGGACACGCTACCGCGTGCCCGAGAGACCTGCTTCTGATCATCGGGAATGAGATCATCGAAGCTCCCATGGCGCAGCGGGCACGGTACTTCGAGTTCCGGGCCTACCGCAGCCTGCTCAAGAATTACTTTGCTCGCGGCGCGCGCTGGACAACCGCACCCAAGCCCCTCATGTCCGACGCTCTGTATCACGAGCGCAGCCAAGGCCAGTCCGAAGCCGCGTTCGATTTTGCATCCGGCCCATTGCTCACCGAATTCGAACCGGCCTTCGACGCAGCCTGCTTCACACGGTGCGGGCGCGACATATTCTGGCAGCCCGATCTGGTCAGCAACGAATTTGGCGCCGAGTGGCTCCGGCGGCACCTGGGTTCCGCTTTCCGCATCCACCGCACCACGTTCCGCGAGCCAACCCCCACGCACATTGATACGACACTGGTACCGGTGAGACCCGGACTGGCCCTCATCAATCCAGAGAGACCGTGCACCAATGGCTCGCTGAATCTGTTCACGGCAAATGGTTGGCAACTTGTGACCGCACCGCCCTCGGTAAGGACCGGCCGTTCACCGGCGCGGGACGTGAGCAACTGGATATCAATGAACATCCTCATGCTAGACGAACGAACCGCCGTCGTGGAAGAGGCAGAAAAGCCGATGATGGACTTGATGCGCTCATTGAAGTGTGAAGTCATACCCTGCCCCTTCGACCGCGTGTATCCCTTCGGCGGTGGATTCCACTGTTGTACCGCGGACATCCGGAGAGATGGAACCCTGCAGTCGTACTTTCCGTCACTGACGTCGAGCGATCCCAAGGCCCAGGAGAAAAGTTTCACGTGAAAAAAACGCCGCCCCATTTCGGGACGGCGTCGCTGCTATTCCACAAGCAATGCGTTGACATCGCGGGCGATTCCGCGCTGTCTCAGCCTTGCGTGGGATGCAACACACGGAACGTGCTTCCACCGTTAGACCAGACCAGCAAGAGTGTGTCCTGGTCCTTGGGAACGTTGGCCAGTGCTTTCTGCACGTCAGCGGCAGATTGCACCGGGTAGCGATTGACTTCTGTAATGATGTCCCCGGGCTGCATGCCCGCGTTATCGGCTGAACTGCCGGGCAGCACTCGTTCGACCACTGCCCCATGGACGTTGCTGCCGGCTTGCATCTGTTGCCGAAGTTCTGGAGTCAGATCGGCCAATCCAAGACCCCAGCGCGGTTTGCCGTTTTCGGCGCTGGCGCTCTTGCTTTCGTCAGCGCGGGCTCCCATCGCGTCCAGTGTCACGGGCACGTTTACGCTGCTTCCATCCCGCATGACTTTCAAATGGATTGTCGTGCCTGGCTCCTTTTGTCCAACTCCCACTTGAAGCTCGCCAGCATCGTTCACGGTCTCGCCATTGAGCCCGGTGATGACGTCACCCACCTTCAATCCTGCCTTAGCTGCCGGTGAATCGGGTTCGACCTGTGTGATGACGGCCCCGGAAGCATTGCTCACGTGGAAGTACTTAGCCTCATCGGGAGTGACATCACTGATGCCGATCCCCATGTAACCGTGGTTGACTTTGCCGGAGCGGATGAGCGTTTCAACCGTGGGCCGCACGATCTGCGTGGGAATCGCGAACCCCATGCCCGAGAAGCCACCCGTCTGCGAGATCAGGAAGGTATTGATGCCGATGACCTCGCCCCGCGCGTCCACCAGCGGGCCACCGGAGTTGCCTTGATTGATGGCGGCATCGGTCTGGATAAATTCTCCAGGCGCTCGCCGATCAGCAGCATATGGATTCGGACGGTTCAGCGCGCTGACGATGCCGCGGGTCACGGTAAAGCGGAACCCAAGTGGGTTGCCGAAGGCCAGCACGGTTTGTCCGGGACGCAACTTGGTCGAATCTCCCCAGGGAACGCTGGGCAGATTGGATTCGTTCACCTTGATCACCGCCAGGTCGGTCAGCTTGTCCGCGCCCACCAGCTTCGCGGGAAGAATCCGCCGGTCAGTCAGAGTGACGCGAATATCGGTCGCGCCATCCACAACGTGGTTATTGGTGACGATGTATCCATCGGGCGAAATGATGACTCCGCTGCCCAAGCCGTGCTCGACTTGCGGCCCCGGCTGCATAGGCTGCATGGGCTGACCGAAGAACTTGCGTCCGAATGGACTAGAGAAGAATTGCTGCAGGCCATCGGAGTTGCCGCCGTCGTCATTATCGGCAGCATCGCTGCGATCACCTGAAGGTTTCGAGGTCACAGTGACATTCACGATCGCCGGAGTCACCCGCGCCGCTACTGTCTCCATGGCATTATCCAGCGCGAGCAATGCGTTGACGCTGTTGTCGTCAAGCGGCGCCGCGGCGGGCGCTGGTGCGGGTGTCGCCGCCCTCGCCGGCTTGGCGAATTGATATGTCGCAAGTGAAACCACCGTGCCGATTGCGACGACGGGCACGATTAAGCGGCGGGTGAGCGCCGCTTGCCAACGTTGAATCCAACTTCTCATGTTTCGTTTCTCCTTATCAGCAACTAAATATTTAGTTGTTAATTACAAAAAATTTTGGAGGCTCAGATCGAGTTCATCACGATCGTGGTCTGCACTTGCTCTCCGCCAATGCTCCTGACGGTGACGCGCCAGACGCGTACCCTCCAGACTCCCGCATCACTTGCCGTATCAAATGACGCGGATTGCACAAAGACCACCATCGGCGGACCCACGATGCCATTAGGCTTCACACCGGCGCCGGCAGTCTTCATCATCTTTGCGCACACTGGAACTACAAGCCGAGACGTATTGAACCGGACCAGAGTCGGCCTCGGTGTATTGGCATCAACATTGGCATCGGCATCGATCTGGGCCAAGGCCGTGCTCGGCGCGGCACGAAGCGAATCCATGCGGCCGGCGTCGGCTGACTGTGCCGGATGCGCGTAATCTTTGGCATGCGACGAACTCTGGATTGCGACCAACTCCGGCGTGTAGGGCACAGCCAGAAAGACCGCAACTGATAATGCAGCCATCGCGGCCAGTGCCGGAGGCCAAACCCTGGTTCCACTCGGCCGGTCTACATTCAGAATCTGAGCAATGCGCAACGAGGTCTGCCGCACGCGGCCCAGAACCGCCTGGGCCAACGTCAGTGCTCTTCCCTGCTGCATCTTCTTCGCCAAGACCTTCTCCGCCAACGATACCAGTGACGCCGCATAAGCTCTGGGGTTGGCCGTATGGGCCACAACCAGGTCGTCGCAAGCCATCTCGCGCTCCAGGGCGAGACATCTTTCGATCCACCAAACGGCAGGATGAAAGAAGAAAATTGCCTGCACGATTTTCTGCGCAAGGTTGGTCCAGTCGTCCCAGCGCCGAAGATGCGCCATCTCGTGCAGCAAAATTGCCTTGAGCTCTTCCACCGAGAGCTCATGCAGCGCCCAACTGGGAACGACAATCGCAGGCCGGAAAAATCCCAGAGCGGCAGGAACCCGAACGCGATCGGAGACGCAAAGCTTGACCCGGCGTTGTGCATTGAACTGGGCGAGAAGCTCGACCCCCAGAACCTGGATCCCCAGAACCTGAATCCCCAGAACCTGGATCAACGACGCATCCAGAGTTGACAGATCACTTCCTGAGAATTGCGGCGCAGTTGCCGCACATGCCAGAGCGAGATCACGACTCTGCCGAGAAGCACCAGCACGACCGCAGCCCAGATCACAAATAAATAAACCGCCACGCTACTCGAGATCGTGAGCTGAGCATGGGGCGATCCGCTTGAAAATGCCGGTGAGCTTAGAAATGCCGGTGAACTTAATACTTGTGAACCAGGCCGCGCCAAAAACGGCAGCGCCACAATCGCCAGCAGGGTCCAGAACCATACTGCGAAGCGCGTCCCCGAATTGCGGGCGCCAAAAACGCGAAGAACGATCCAGCTTAAAGCAGCGATGGCCAGACCCCAGGCGATGGTGTTCAACACGCGTCCGGCTGAGACCTGGGCCACGGTTTCGAGATCGAGGACGCTCATTTTGCCTGGCTCCGTTCCAGCATCTCGCGCAATCGCTTTACTTCCTCATCCTCAAGATCGTCACCTTCCAGAATGTTCAAAACCAGGGCCTCATGCGAGTTGCGGAAGAAGCGGCTGACCAGGTGACGGATCTCGGCACGGGTAGCTTCTTTTTGTCCGATCCGCGGCTCGTAGATGTGCGCCCGGCCGTCCTTAATATGCTGGAGGTAACCCTTGCGTTCCAAAATACGAACCGTGGTCAGGACGGAGTTATAGGCAAGCGCCGGCTTGGCCGGCAGCCAGTCCAACACCTGCTGGACCGTGCCCGGCCCTTTCTGCCAAAGCACATCCATGATGCGCAGTTCGGCGCCGGTTAAGGTTGTGGATTGCTTCCGAGGCACCCGAATCCCCTAAAATTATTAGACCTTATTAGACTCACGAGGTTGCGGAACGTCAACTAAGTATTTAGTTGCTCCCGGACCCGGAATGGTTGCTTTGGAAATACAGTAGTTGCTTTTGAAATACAGCACCACCGCGGATTCCACGGATCACGCGGATTCTTCAAGAAGTAGTTCAATCGTCTTTTTAGGTTGGGCTGAAATTTCACGTGTATTGCTTTGTGCCCTTCGTGTTTCATTCCTTCGTGTCCTTTGTTTGTTAAACAAAGATTCTGGACTTTCCCCGCGCACAAGTGTAGGATGTTGGGCAAATGTAAGTAAGCACATACTTACATTGCCGGTGAGGTCACGATGAAGCCAGACAGGATTCGTTTACTCACGCTTTCAACCACAGTATTGCTGCTATCGCTCGGGGCTTTAGTTCTAGAAACGCAGAATCTGGAAGCCCAGACTTCTCGCACCCAGACTGCAGGGGCCCAGAATGCACCGATGCAGAATCCAGCGATGCAGAGTATGCAGCCGCCGCCACTGCCCGCTGCTGCGGGAGTCCAGCCGCCCGCCCAAACTTCGTCGACATCTTCTTTGCCATACGGGATGGGTCAGGCTCCGATCCCGGCACCTCCCATCCTGCCTCCAGCCTCGTGGTCCCCCGCAGATGAAAAACGGGCGCCGCCCGAATCGATGATCTACCAGAACTATTTCAGGCACGTGGGCAGCCTGGAGCAGGCGGCCCAGCAGGAAGACAAACAGCGGGGTGAGAGCGGGGCCTCGCCATGGCGCACCCATGAGCAGCGCGTGCTTGGTCTGACCGGCGAGGAAGGGAAAGTCCTGACGGCGGTAGCGCTTGATTGCAATCGTGAGTTGCAGTTCCAGGACCAGAAACTTGCGGCCATCAGCGATGCCTACTGGAACCATCCTACAGGCCAGCAGAAAGGCCAATATAAAGGCCAGGGAAAAACCCAATATAGAGGCCAATATAGAGGAATGTCCCGCGGCTTCCAGCTCCCACCACCTGAGTTCAGGCATCTGTCGGAGCAGAGAACTCAAATCATCCAACGCTACATTGGCCAACTGAAGTTGTCTCTGGGCGATGCCACCTTTCAGAAGCTCGATCGCTACGTAAAGTGGAACTTTGGCGGGCATTCACTGCCTGCCATGTACCCCCCGTATATGTATGCGTATACAAACTTACCTGCATCTGCTCAAATCCCCTCCGGGCCACCAGTGCCCGAGCCGGCGCACGCAGTTGCCCAACCCGGGCCAGGCTACTCGCCGGCACCGCCGCCCGCAGATTCCCAACTCGCATCAGTCAACTCGCAGCCGCCGCCAGCAGATGCTCAACCCGCGTCAGACCAGCCGATGACTCCGGACCCGGCCCCAGCGCCCGCCGGCGACAACGAAGCTCCGCTGACCGTGCACGCTGGCGATGTTCTGCCCTGCCCCGTGGATGATGATCGTCTTTCCGCAGTAAGCCAGCAGAAATTCCTTACGGTGGATGGTTCGGGCAATGTTTATTTCACCGCCGATTTTTGCGTCTTCAAGCTCGACTCTTCGGGAACGGTCACGCGCGTGGCCGGCGGGGGCTCGACGCACGGACCACTCTTTGGCCCAGCGACCGCAGTCTTCCTCCCTTATCCTCATGGCTTGGCCGTAGATCCAGCCGGTAATTTATTTATCGGGCTGGGCGGAGCGCACCAGATCGTGGTGGTAACCCCCGGCGGAGCGCTGACCACGCTCGCCAGCCTTTGCGGCCGCCTCTGGCCGTCTTGCAGCGCGAGCATCAACGACATTTCTGACCCTGCGGGGATGGCCTCCGATTCGGCCGGCGACATCTATATTGCCGACGATGCAGGCGCTCGCGTGGAAAGGATATCGAACGGCCAGGTCACAACCGTAGCCGGCACCGGCACCTATGGCTTTTCCGGCGATGGCGGCCCGGCCACTGCAGCCGCTTTGAATGGGCCGCTCGGCGTCGCCGTGGATTCGGGCGGTAACCTGTATATCGCCGACAGCGGCAACCAGCGCATTCGCCAGGTGCTGCCCGACGGCACCATCACCACCATTGCCGGAGCTGAGAATGGCTCCTGGGCCGAAGGAATCCCCGCCTTGCTGGCTTCCATAGGCTCCGCCACGGCTGTAGCTGTGGATTCGGCCGGCGGCGTCTACATCGCCGATACCATAACCGACCGGGTGCGCAAGGTGATCCCCCAGGGCTTCATCAACACCTGGGTTGACTATAACGGCGTGGGATATCGCGGCAACCTCATCAAGAACAACCACAACCCCACCTTCGAATCCCTCGCCACCGATGCCGAGGGAAACCTTTACGTCTATGACGCCAGGAACGAGCAGATCGCCAAGGTCTCTCCCTGGGGCGAAGTCAGCATCCTGGCCAGAACTATCACAAAGCGCAACTGAGAGCGCTCGGCAATTAAAACAAAAGCCTACCGCGGATTTCACGGATTCACGCGGATTTTTGAAAAACGTTAAATCGTTTTCCTGAGGACTAGTGATGGGTTCATTTCCCCGCTCCTGCAAACTGTTACAATTGTGAACACATTCTATTGGTACTCAGTTCTTGACATGCACAATATATAGCGATACATTCGCACCATCTGGTCGTAAGCCTTGGAAATCGCATTCGCCACAAAGTCGCTCCGCCAACTCTGTGAGAGCGAGGACACGGCGAAACGATCCTTGGGAGCAAAAGTAGCTGAAAAACTGAAACGACGACTCGCGGATATTCACGCTGCTAGCTCCGCTAAAGATCTTGTGGCCGGGCGGCCTCAAAAATTAGGAGGAAATCGCGGTCACAAGATCGCGGTTGACCTGTGTGACGGTGTTCGTCTCGTATTTCGTGTAAATCACAATAGTATTCCACGCACGGAGGACGGCTACGTGGATTGGTCAAAAGTGAGTCGCGTGAAGATATTGTCCATTGGAAACTCTCATGGCTGAGAATCCTTTTAAGCCCGACTGGGTTTCGTGCCCTGGCGAAACCATGGCCGACATTCTTGAGGAGCGATCTTGTTCCTCAACCGAATTTGCACAGAGAATGGGGTATTCGGCCAAACAAGTGAGCGAATTGCTTAAAGGGCGCACGACTATCTCGTTCGAGACGGCGTGCAGGCTGGAGCTTGTTCTCGGGGCGACAGCTGACTTTTGGATAGCTCGCGAAGCTCAATATAGCGGAACTGTTGCACACGCACAGAACAAAGTGAAGTTCACAGGACAGGAAAGTTGGCTTAGCGAGCTTCCGCTGAAAGACATGCGTCGATATGGATGGCTCGCCCCAGATCTTTCGGTAAGCGATCCTGTAACAGCATGTCTGCGTTTCTTCGGCGTAGCAGATGTACAAGCTTGGCGTGCCACGTATCACAACTTACTTGAAATGGCCGCATTCCGAACATCCCCCACTTTCCATTCACAGCCGGGTGCTTTGGCTGCTTGGATGCGTCAGGGTGAAATTGAGAGTGCCGCGATCGATTGCAAGCCCTGGCACACTGCGGGCTTCCAGAGGGCGTTATCAGAAATTCGGCCGCTGACCCGAAAACGTGACCCAAGATTATTCATTCCTGAACTCACTCGATGTTGTGCCGAGCACGGGGTTGCCGTTGTTATTGTCCGGGCCCCTGAGGGCTGTCGTGCGAGTGGTGCTACACGCTTTCTGTCAGAAAAGAAGGCACTCTTGCTTCTAAGTTTTCGGTATCTTTCAGATGATCACTTTTGGTTCACATTCTTTCATGAAGCTGCCCATCTACTGCTACACAGCAAAAAAGCGTTGTTCTTAGAAGGCGAAAAGGTGTCCTCCGTCGAAGAGGATGAAGCCAATGAGTTCGCCGCTCACGTCCTTGTACCTTCCGAATTCCAAGACAAGCTTGAGCACCTTCCTGTCGACCGACATGACATACGGAACTTTGCGAGAATGATAGGAGTATCTCCCGGCATCATTCTGGGGCAACTCCAGCACCTTGGACGAGCGAGACGAAATCAGCTTGATCATCTTAAGGTGCGGTTCAGCTGGGAGTAGTGATTCGGTTATTTGTTCAGCCACGGAATGGTTTGAACAGCGAGGGACTTTTTTGCCAGTTGCATAGAGCATCTTCCAGCACTTGCATGCCAACATTCAAGCGGGCCCCGAGCTGCCCTAGCCATGTCTCAAGCACCTCGTGTTTGAGAGGCGCGTTTTTATTCCCACCGAACAATAGCCGTGCACCGGAAACCGGGCCAGTTGCGCCTTGCATATAGGTGGAACCAGGCTCAATTGGAGCAAGGCCTAACTTACCTACCATCGTTAGGTAATCAAACTTCGCCATTCGACCGAAAGACACCACGTCATTCATAGACCGGTAGAGGTAATCAAATGTCGCCTTTGGGTCACCATCGCATTTTTTGTATACCTCTTGAAAGAGCATCTGGTGAGTGCGAGGAGGATCGACCCACTCTACATAACTTTCAAAGGCCGCACCCGTTCCGGCAGACTTGTTCGCGTCAAGACTCTGGTACTTCCTATGATTACCAAAATGGCAAGTGATACCTGCCCGCTTTAAGTGCGCTTGGTAGTTTGCCAGCCATTTTCGAAAGCGCTCGGGATGAGCGCTGGTTCTCGTCCAATCCCAAGGAGCTCCCCTGCCCAAACGACCATAGACATCCCGGACTAGCCGCCAACCGTCTCGTTGATGCTTACCGAAATGCACAAATAAGAACACAAACCAGAATGCCTCATCGATCTGTCCTTCGCGCATGCGGAGCACTGCGGCCATAATGGGATCAAAAATGTCACTCGAGGGATCTGCACGAGAGCTGCTGAGTTTTCGACTCCTTATCACGGAAATGTACTTGATCCGTCGAATACTCTCCACCAGCTGTTCAACGAAAGCTGTACGATTCGCGCGACTTTTGATTCCCGGAAGAGCACGGGATTGCGAATCGAACGAACTCAAGCCAGCTTCAAGTTGCTGGGCCAGCTTCACATCTTTGGGCCTCACCAACACACCCCATCTGCTATTCTCCCGATCCAATGGCGAATCGAAGTTCTGACTTCTCGCGTAACTCCGAAGCTACTTTGAATATTATGATTAAATCCAATCACCAAAACGTCATGCTTGAGCTTGATGCCAGAAACATAACGGACAACCCCGTTATACGCGATTCCGGTGACATTGGACCTCGAACGACGTGGAAGCATCCAGCCATTCATCACCTTTTTTTCAAGACGGACCTCTGCAATCTTCTCAAAGTTCCTGACCACCGAACTGCCGTTAAGGATCAACAATCGAACCGGAGACTCTCGCAATAGCAGGGCCAAACTGTCGCCAGCCACGGAAATGAGGAGTGAACGCTGCCGATGACTGAGGCTCGTCCATTTGCATTCAGTCGCGTAGGGAATCAAGTCAAGATGACAAGCACCACCCGAAGCATCGTAGTAGGACGCCTCCGTTTCTCCGATTAAGTGATCTAGTTGCCTAAACCAAAGATCATAAGGGTTCCTCGAAAAATAGTTTCGGCACGAATCCCATATTTGTCGCAAGTGCTGCACCTTGACCTCAGACCAGCGAGCCAGACCGAGCGAGCCGAGAGTGTGAAATCGGCGAAATGGGCCAACGAGTTCGTTGCCAGAGCGATCAACAAATTCGCGGTTACTAGGATTGAGGCCAAGGGTTGCAACTCTTGCGCTGGACACATCCCCGAAGGATGGAACCGGGCAGCTCCAAGGTATGACGTTTGTTTTCGAAAGCCTGGTTTCATACAGGCGTTTAATTAATGTTGATAGTGTCGCGTTCATTCATAATCCCTATAGGCACTTGAAAAAGCATCGCACTTTATAGTGCATACAGTATCGAGATTCTCTGAGAGCATCCGCGAAGTTAACTGCTTCAGAACAGCTGCTCCTGTATCGGCTTGGTCCTTTTGACTCTTTGTAGAGTAGCCTTTTGTTTCTTTTTTTCAATGTAAACGTCGTAAATGCGACTCGACATCATTTTTTTTAGTCGAGCGATCTTGTCAGCATTCGCCTTCTTAGCGTACGAATAGATTTGCAGAAGGCGCACGATGTCTTCCCAATAAGCTTCAAGACCGAGTCTGCCAATGTTGATCCCTCGGTTATGACGAACAGCCCTCTCGGCCTTTAGTACCTTGCGGATAGACTTCCAGGGGTCTTCGAGCGGCATTGACGGCATAAGTACCGAGGCCTGCCACCCCTCTTTCAGAAATTGTTCAGCCTTCCCTCTGTCTTTTTCGTAAATGTGGAGACTCCCAACTGCATGTTTGTATTTTCCAAGTTCGACCCCGAGCGTACGGGCAATAATCTCCTGCAACATCGTGAAAGTGAATAAATCGTGGGGCAGGCCGAGGAATACGTCGTTCGAGCGCATGCTGGTGAACATGTGCAGACGACCGTGACGAACCATGAATTGAAGCGTGCACGTGCACGGAATATTTTTGTGTTCATGTGCAATATCCTCAATATCCGTCGCATCAAACAATTGAATTACGGCACGGCGTGAGGCTGGCCTGTTTTTTAGCAAGTCGAGAACATTCTGGATTTGATTGATACCACGCATTTTGAAAAACCGAGGACCATACGCGCCATGAACCGTACGTCCATCATCCGATTCCTCGGAATACCGGGGCAAGTAATAGCGGATGAAGCTAAGTTGCTTACTTCCTGCCAAATACCACAAGAGTTCACCAAGGCCACCAAAAAGGAGGCTTCGTCCCTCCGTTCGGCTGAGACGCGCACGAGGATCGGTGATTTCAAGCAAGACTCCGATCAGTTCGTTCGTCTTGCCGCGACTCGGCTCGGTAGCATTTCCGCTCTTGAGAATTTTGTTGATTACCCGCCGAAGCAGGTCGTCTAGCGTATTGGCGGTTATGTGCATTGAAAGTAGAACGGTGGTAGCTGGGGAAACTCACTGTACATGTTTGGTACGTCTCGCTGCAAGGCAGATGGTCCAGAAAGGGTGCTTGCGGGCTTCGAACTTAACAGTTCCATTCTGGGATTTATTCCATTATGAAACGGGTGGGTGGCCCGACCCAAACAGTTGTTTCATGATTACTCAGTTGTCATCGCCGGGAAGCCAAGCCCCAACGGGGCGACGTATTATAGCCCAGCGCTTCCAGCGCTGGGTAGGAATGCCGAAATGATCCGAGTCCCGTAGGGACGACGCTCGCTCTTTATCCAAATACGAAGCGTTCGTCATATTCCATGCTGTTCTTCTTCAAAAACAAAACATATTCTTCTTCGGTAAGCGTGCGGTGAGTACATCTTGACCAGGGACCTACATATAGGGCAAATCACGTCCCTTCAGCACCTTTGGGGATGCAGATGAGATTTTTGACCACACGGGCAACCATTCCGTTCAAACTGGAAAGCACGGAACAAACGGCGACGGTATTGCGTAATACCAGCTATGCCTGATCTGCAGCGATTTATCGTCTTCATGGCGGCGGGATTTGTTCTATTTCTTGCCGTGCTTCTGTGGGTGCTTCACAGCAGGAGCGCGAAGCCTCGTCGCTTGTCTCTCTTGATGTTGGCGACCGTCGTCGTCCCCGCAGGGATGACCTTCGCGTGGTACTCTCACCACTTCTTTCCAGATCTGTCATGGGCGATCTACTACGGTGTTCCGGCGCTGACTACATTTGTCTTGCCCCCGCTGTGGCTGCACATGTCGCGACAGGAGATCACGCGCTACGTGCCCATGGCCGTTTGTATGGCGCCCGCAATTCATATCGTCTTCTCCCTCTTGGTTGGATGGCATGACTACATGCCATTCCCCATCTATATCCCATCGCTCGCGGAACTGGCGCGCAGAATTGCATAGTCCAGATACTCTGGGCGCCCATTCGCCCGGCCAGAGCGAGTGGGGATTTTATTTTCCCTTGTACAAACGGTTTCTGGATTCGCGATTTGACCGCCGTATGGTACCAATCTGATATCAAAACCTTGATTTCCTGGACACTGCGGGTCATCATGGAGAAGCGGTTGGTAAAACAGTTTCAGGTTTCGAGTTTCAAGTTTCGAAAGCAGTTGCCAGCTACCAGTTGCCGGTCCACGGCACGCCGGGACAGGTTGCCAGTTAAGAGCAACCGCAAAAGAACGCGGGTGAGCCAAATGCGAGTGCCGGATGAGCGCGAGCAGTTGGCGAGGGCGCAGCAGCCTGGTCTTGGCTGCGGAGCCCTTAGAGTAACGACGGCATTCAAGAATGCCGGGGTTTCATAACCCTATTAGGTCTTTGAAAATTTGTTTGCCTGCAGATCGGACGCGTGAGCTTTTGGTCTCCTTGGAGCTTGGCCTGCCCCGGCGTGCCGTGGGCTCCTTGTGGCTCATACCCACTTCCGGCAGACTGGCAGCAAGTCCCCCGCGCCAGATTGATTTTCGCCAGTAATGACACGGGTCAGACGCGATTTGGGGCACTCCCAGACACAAGCTAGCAAGTGGGGGGTGGGGGCCATCCCCAAAACACGTTTTCCTTCGTCCCTTTGTGTTTCCTTCGTGCCCTTTGTGGTTAATCTTATCTGTGGTTAATCTTCTCTATTTCGCCGGGGCGTAGAAGTAGTAATCGGCGGTGTAGCTGCTCTTGCTTTCAACGTTCTGCTTTGACGCATTGCAGTCGGCTGCTGCTGGTGGCTGTCCACCCTTGGTGTGAATGCGCTGGATGCTCGTGACCCGGCTGAGCACGCCGCTTCCAGTGTGACCGGTAACGGTCACCAGCAGCCAGGGAATTGAATCCGCATCTGGCGAATCCACCCGGGCCACGGCTTTGCCGGTGACTTCGCTGCCATCGTTGTGCTTCCACGTGGGTCCGGCGTAGTGGCGGCCGATGACTGCGCCTTGCTGATCGTGAAGCTCAGCTTCGGGGGCCTTCAGCGCCCAGCCGTATTTTTCGTCGGCTCCTGGCTGGCAAACATAGATCTGGGAGCCCGACGCGTGGGCCTCGAACACGACTTCCTCGCTGGCAGGAGATTTGATCTTCTCCGGTACGTCGGGGCGGGGGCGCGAAACCCCTTGTCCAAATGCCTGGGTGGCGACTCCGATCAGAACGATGAGGTGCAACAATCTTGTAGTCATCAGAAAATTCTAGCAGAGGGCTGAAATATTCACGCACGGGAGGTGTGGGTTAGGGGGACGTCAGCAGAACTAAGCTTGAATAATTGTGGAGTTGTTGGGATTATTAGAAGTGACAAGGGTTGAAGGTAGTATGACTGAGAATGAACGACAGTATCGAAAAGCGGTTAAGTATTACGTCTGGCTTTTCGTTCTTTGTATTCCTGTTGTCTTTCCAATTGGGTTTTGGCTTTTAAAATTATTTGGAAGCTCTGTCCCTTTCTTTGTGCTGGGCGGTCTCTGGGTGCTGGCATGGCTCGTAGCTGCGGGGCGGGCCATATTTTTTCGCTATCGCTGGAAAACATCCAAACTGGCCGACTAGCGGCAGGTCTACCAATCTTGACCCCCCGGCTTTCTGGACGTTATACTTTAGTTTGTCCCAGTCATTCTCAGCCGCTTCTGGTTCCATTTCGGAGCGTTCCGGGAGGTAATGGGTTAGGGGGACGTCCTCCGGGGTCCGCGATGTTCATCAGCGTTCAGGATTTACAGCTTCAAGAAATTCCCTTTCAAGAGGAGTTCTCTGCGGAGGCATTGGAATTGGGCTCCGAGCTGCGCCAGGCTGCACCGGCCAAGGCCAGCGGACGGGCTGCGCTGGTGGAAGAGCACGATGGCGCCAGGCGTATCCCCGATATCCGGGTCGTGGGCAAAGTAAGCACGCGGCTTGAAATGCGTTGCGCGCGCTGCCTGGAACCGGTGTTCAAAGATGTAAACAGCAGCTTCGATCTGGTGTACCGGCCGCAAGGCGCGGATAAGAAGCCGGATGAGTCTTCCATCAGCGAGGCGGAAACTGAAATTGGGTTTTACCAGGGCGATGGATTGCTCCTGGAAGATGTAGTCAAAGAGCAGTTGCTGCTCGCGGTTCCATTGCGGGTGGTTTGCCGGGAAGAATGCAAAGGGTTGTGCCCGCTGTGCGGACGCAACCGCAACCTGGAACCTTGCAATTGCTCAAGCCAGCCGCCGGACCCACGCTGGGCCGCGCTGGAAGAGATCAAGAACAAACTAAAACAATAGTCCGCGAGATTGAAACGCTCGCAGAGATTTTCGAGGTAAGCAATGCCAAATCCGAAACGGCGACACTCCCAGGCCCGCACTTCCAAACGCCGCGCCCACGACTTTTTGACTGCGCATTCGCTCTCTGAGTGCCCGAACTGCCATGAGAAAAAAATGCCGCATCGCGCCTGCGCCAAATGCGGTTACTATAAAGGGCGCGAAGTAGTAGAAGTCGAATCCAAGTAAACGGCGGGAAGCATTTGCGATCTACCCGGCAACCGCGTAAGCGCCTATCGCGCGTGATGGGAGACAAGCTCGAGTCTCTGGCTCGCGCCGCTTTTGCTCCCAATGGTTCTCCCGGCCCCCGCACCACGATTGCCGTCGATGCCATGGGCTCGGACCGCGCACCTCGTCCTGAGGTGGAAGGCGCAATCCAGGCGGCACGCTACGGCAACGCCCGCGTGCTGCTTGTGGGCCGCACCGAAGCTATTGAAGCCGAACTGGCCAATCATCCTGCTGCTGCTGAGCTACCCATAGAAATCATCCAAGCCAGCGAAGTGATCAGCATGCACGAAAAAGCCGCACATGCGGTGCGTGCCAAGCGTGATTCTTCCATGCGTGTAGGCTTGCGGCTGGTGCGTGAAGGTACAGCACAGGGCTTTGTCACCGCCGGCAACACCGGCGCTGCCATGGCCACTGCCAAGATGGTGCTGGGCGCGCTGCCCGGCGTTGACCGCCCTGCCCTGGCTGCCGTGTTTCCGACCACAGTTCCCGGCAAGGCTGCCATCATGATTGATGTAGGCGCCAACGTGGATTGCAAACCGCAAAACCTGGAACAATTCGCCGTCATGGGCGAAATCTATTGCCGTTCCATTTTTGGGAACCAGCAGCCGCGCGTGGGACTGCTCTCCATAGGAGAAGAAGAAAGCAAAGGCAATGAGCTCACGCATCAGGCCTACGAGCTGCTGCGCCACCTGCCACTGAATTTTGTGGGCAACGTGGAAGGGCGCGACTTATACAACGGCAAAGTAGATGTGATCGTATGCGATGGCTTCGTAGGCAACGTGGCCTTGAAGATTTCTGAAGGCCTGGTGGATACCATCCGCTATATGCTGAAGGAATCGCTGGAAGCCACTTTGACCCGCCAGGTCGGCTTCCTGCTCTCGCGCCGCGCCTTTGCAGACTTTAAAAAGCGCCTGGACTACACCGAATACGGCGGCGCACCGCTGCTGGGCATCAAAGGCGTCGTCATCGTGAGCCATGGATCTTCGAACGCAAATGCCATCAAGAATGCCATCCGGGTTGCGGCGGAATTTGCCAAATCGGGAAGCAACCAGAAAATCGAACAAGAGTTGACACGGCAAAATGGCGTGGCCGCGGCCGCAGTGGTAGTTAAAGCAACTGACTAGTCAGCAGTCCTTAGTCCGCAGTTCTCAGGTCTGAGCTTTTGTGTGTATCTACTTAAAAACAGTTCTACATTTATAAAATCCTATGACAATTTCTAAACTCGCTTTTCTCTTCCCCGGACAAGGTTCGCAGACAGTCGGTATGGGAAGAGAGCTGGCTGCTGCGCATCCGGTGGCACAGCAAACTTTCGATGAGGCCGATGCCGCCCTCGACTATAAAATCTCGCAATTGTGTTTCGAAGGCCCGGAAGAAAAACTTAAACTCACCGAGATTACACAACCGGCGATTCTTACCGTCTCGGTCGCCGCGCTCCGTGTGCTGCGCGAAAAAGGAATCACGCCCACTTTTGTCGCTGGACACAGCCTGGGTGAATACTCTGCGCACGTTGCCGCCGAAACTCTGAACTTCGCCGATGCGGTTCGCACGGTACGCAATCGCGGCAAGTACATGCAGGAAGCAGTGCCAGTCGGCGAGGGCGCGATGGCCGCAATCTTAGGAATGCCGGGGGATGAGGTACAGAAGATCTGCCAGGAATCGGCGCAGGATAGCGTATGCTCCCCCGCCAACCTGAATTCACCGGAGCAGACTGTCATCTCGGGTAGCAAAGCCGCCGTGGAGCGGGCGGCCGAGCTGGCGAAATCCCGTGGCGCAAAGAAGGTCGTCATGCTCGCGGTAAGCGCGCCCTTCCACTGCGCGCTGATGCAGCCGGCACAAGACCGGCTGGCGGCTGACCTACAGAAACTGAGCTTTCAAGCAATGCAGATTCCGTTGATCAAAAACATCGATGCCGAGCCGACCAGCGATCCTGCAAATGCGCGCGAGGCGCTCATCCGCCAGGTGACGGGCGCGGTGCAGTGGGTGAACTCCGTGCGGAAGCTGATAAGCCTGGGCGCAGAGGCTTTTGTGGAAGTTGGTCCGGGCAAAGTGCTCTGCGGGCTCATGCGTCAGATTGACCGGTCGAGGACTTGCTTCAATGTGGAAGATGAAGCGTCGCTGCAAAAGACGATACAGTCCGCAGTCGGCAGTCCTCAGTCCTCAGGTTAATTTTCGATATCAGATATCAGGAAGTTATTTACGGCGGCGGGTAGGAGATGCTTTTGTCTGATTTCTCTACCCATAGATTGGTTGTGATTGGACGTCCGTTGATTTGAACTTCAATCACGGCGCCGCTGCCGCCATTGGAAGATCCTTCGATTTTATGGCTCTGGATGGGGCCATACTCTCCGCCTGGACCCCAGTCATGATAAAAATCGCCATAACGGTAGCGGTCGTACTTTTCCGGATGCTGCTTCCAGTTGGGGTCAGCCATCCAGATGGCGTAGGCCTGCTCGAAATTCTGGGACTCGATGGCGGTGAAAAACTTATTGATGATGCGCTCTTCGGGCCAGAAGCGCATCTTCCACCAGATAAAGCCGGCCAGCAGGACGACGAAAACAGCGATAGCGATCCTGATGCGGCGGCGTCTTTCGCGGAGTTTCTCAGCAATTTCATCCCCCGGTTGGGCGTCAAGCAAGCTCATGGCTTCAGTTTACGTTTACAACGTTCTTTTGAACAAGAGCGTAGTACCGGTCAGCATGACAACAGCAAAAGCCGCCAGGTAGAGCAGATCGGGCCAGATGGCCATAAAGCCGGCATCACGCAGCAACAGCGCTTTGAAGCCGTGGACCGAGTACGTGAACGGATCAATATTGGCGATGACCTTGAGCCATCCGGGAAAGGCCTTGACGGGATAAATGGAGCCGCTGGGAAAAAACAGCAGCGTATTGAGAATGCCGAAGACGGCCCGCGGCACTAGGGGATCTTCCACGCGTGCCATCATGCAGGAGATCATGGTCACGAAGGCGGCCGACGTCGCGATGATCATCAGCAGCAGCCAGAGGAGCGTTGCCGGTTGAAAGGCGGTGCTCACCCCTGCTATCAACGATCCTATGAAGGTCAAAACCAAACCCGCGCCAATGGCCTTGATGGCACCAGCCAGGTTCAGGCCAAAGACCAGCTCAAGCTTGCTGATCGGGGTGGCGAGATAACCCTCATGCACCCCGCGGGCCTTGTCATCAATGTAGACAATGCCGCCGCCGATCATCACGGAGACAAACATAGCCAGCGCGATTGAACCCGGCAGCAAATATTTCATGTACTCGATATAGGGATAGAGTTCCACCACGTTGAGCGCAATCTGCTGCACCAGGCGCGGCTCGACCGGCTGTTGATTGAGCGCGACCACAAGCTCGTTGAGATTTTGCTCGAGGGTTGCGGTCATGAAGTTGTCGCTGTTGTCGAGCACTAATCCGATACGCGGCTGCCGTCCCATGTACACATCGCGGGAGTAGTTTTCAGGAATGACGACGACGCCATCAATTTTGCCGTTGTGCACATCTTCGACGGCGGTTTTCTCGTCGCTGTAGTCAACCGCGTCCAGCGTACGGGCATTGGCATGGATCGCATTCAGCGCTTCGCGGATGCGCAGCGCCTGCGGACGATCGGTTTCGACTCCCTGGATGAGAGTGCGGTCGTGGTCGACAATGCCCAGGCGCGCATCGTGGATCTTGCCGCCGAAGGCGTTGCCCAGCACGATGAGCTGCACTATGGGAAGGACCATGGCGACCAGCATCAATGCCGGCGAGCGCACGAACTTGCGCATCTCACGCTCCACAATGGCCATCATTCGATTCATAGGCGCCTCCTCTTCAGCGGTCGCCGCCGCTGATCCAGCCGGTGTAGACATGCGCGCTGACTTCCTGGTCGCGCAACTGCCGTCCGGTGTAGTAGACAAAAACATCGTCGAGTGTAGTGTTATGGACCGAGAGTGCATTGACTTCGACCTGATGCTGCAAGGCCAACCCAACCAGCTCGGTCACGGTTTTGGAGCTGTTGTCGGAAAGCAGACGGTAGGCATTGCTGCCCAGGGACTGCACACTGCGGACGTCAGGGAAGCTGCGCAACATTTGCTCCCAGTCTTGTGGCGGATTCCCAAATTGGGCCTCTATGACGTTAGAGCCGGGGACCGTTTGCTTAAGGGCGCTGGGCGTATCCAGTGCAACCAGCTTGCCGTGGTCCACGATGGCAATGCGGTCGCAGAGGCGGTCGGCTTCATCCATGTAGTGCGTAGTGATCAGGACGGTAAGATTGCGGTTCCGCTTGATGTTGGTCAGCATCTCCCACACCGCCACGCGTGAGACCGGGTCGAGGCCGGTGGTAGGCTCATCCAGGAAAAATATCTTCGGGCTGTGCACCAGGCCGCGGGCAATTTCCAGACGGCGGCGCATGCCTCCGGAAAGATTCTTGGCGGGCGTGTCTTTCCACTTGGTCAGGTCCACGAGTTCCAGCAGCTCATTAATCGCGCGGTTGCGCTCCTTGGCGGGCACGCTGTAGAGCTTGGCGTGGATGCTCATGTTCTCGTAAACCGTCAGGTCCAGATCGCTGGTCATGGCCTGGGGAATCACCCCCATGGTGTTGCGCGCTCCATTGGGGTCGCGGCTGACGTCGTATCCGCCGATGCGGGCGACGCCTGAGGTAATAGGCAGCAGCGTGGTCATCATGCGAATCAGCGTGCTCTTGCCAGCGCCGTTCGGGCCGAGCAGGCCGAATATCTCGCCTTCCTTCACGGTGAACGAAATGTCGTTCACCGCGGTGAAGTCACCATACTTCTTGACGATGTGCTCGACCTCGATGGCATTGGGAGCCTCTGCCGACGTGCCGCCATTGGGTTTGAAGAAAGTGTTCATGGCTAATTCAGCTTTGATTTGGGCACGAGCACAATCGCGGTCATTCCGGGAACAAAAGCGTGATTCGGATTGGGAATAGAGAGCTTCAATTGCACCGTCTTGATGTCACGTTTACGCCGGCTGACGTCGCGCTGGGTAGCGAAATCCGCTTCTACGCCCTTGGTAATCACCTTGCCGGTTACGATGTCCCCGCCAGGCATACGCACTTTGAGTTCATCGCCAATGCCGATTTTGTCAGCGTAAGTTTCCGGGAGCGGTGCGCGAACCCAGGTTTCACCCAGATCAATAATGGTCACGATAGGCGCACCCGGAGCAACTACCTCGCCTTCACGGGCCACACGCAGGGAGATTATTCCCGAAATGGGAGCGAACACGCGGGTGTAATCGAGCTGCACCTGGGCCTGCGTGCGCTGCGCCTCGGCCTGAAGCTGCTGCTGGCGGGTTTCTGCCACTGTGCTTTCGGCGGCCCGGGTTTGGTGGGTGCGTGCCAGCGCGGAATTTAAAGCCGCTTCCGCAGAGCGTACCTGATCTTCTGCTGCACGCACGCGCGCCTCCTGCGCGTGCAGGGTGGCGACGGCTTCATCGCTTGCCTGCTGGGAAGCAACGCCTTGCTTGGCCAGCTCTGCGGTGCGGGTGGTATCGGACTGAATGCGCACCAAATCTGCCCGGGCTGCCACCAGATTGGCGCGCGCCATCTGCACCTGGGCCTGCGCATTGACCACATCACTGGCGGTTGTGCCTTGAGTCAAAACTTCAGTGGCTTGCGTTCCTGCCAGCCGGGAATTCAGACCGGCCGCGGCTGCGGTTGCAGCCTGCTGCTGGGCCTGAAGCTCGGCAGTATCGAGCTGAGCAATCAGGTCCCCGGCGTGGACCTCGGAGCCTTCATCCACCGCCAATTTTTCGATACGGCCCATGATCTTGGGACCCACGATGACCTGGTTGGCATCCACGATGCCGATCAACTGCAAATCGCTGGAATGGTCGTTGAAGAAAATGAAGTAAAACAGAGCAATACAAAAAATAATTCCGACCAAAACCAGAAACTTCTTTCCTTGCGTCACTTGGCTTCTCTCCTGGTACTGCCAAACTCTTTGGATGCCGCGCGATGGGGCAGAAGCAGCGTAGTGGCAACAACATCCAACACAGCGGCCCTGCGTTCTGCGATGTGCTGTGGCGTGAGCGGGTTTCTGCCGGTCACGAACGCAATCATGGGAGCGCTGCTGAAATAAAAAACATTCATAGCAATCAGCGACAAGACGAAATGCATGGGATCAACCCGGCGAAACTGGCGGCGCTCTATGCCCTCACGCAGCAGGACCATCACCCTGGCAAAAATCGGGCGAAGATAGCGCTCGGCAATGCGGCGCATATGGGGCGAGCCATGCCGGCCGGCGCGCATCATCTCGCGTTGCACCATGCGCGGATAGATGGGAGACGCCGCAATAAAATCAAAATGGGCCGCGGCGTAGGCCATGATTTTTTCCTGGGGCGGCAGGTCGCGATCAAGCACCTCGGTCATGCGCTGGGAAAGCGTGGCAAATACGTGATCGAGCGCTTCCCCGTAAAGCCGCTCCTTATCGTGGAAGTAATAGTGCAATAGAGCCTTGTTCACACCGGCCGCTGCGGCAATGGCCTCCATGCGCGCACCGGCAATGCCCTCTTCGGCAAACTCGTGCATAGCAGCTCCTAGAATCGCGGAGCGGGTTTCAACGGCGTCGCGCTGGCCTCTGCGCAGGGCCTTGCGAAAAGAAGGACGGGGTTTAGCTCGTTTTTTAAGTAAATTCTGCATTTTAACTAACTGGTTAGTCAGGATAACAAAAGCTATTCCAACGTGGCAAGTTCCAGACCGGAGTTTTGTTGGATACGCTGGCCTGCGGTCCATTCGTGTAGACGGATGAGCGGCCTAAATATTGTAAGAACCATTCACCAAGAACCGCGCTCAATTACTCAGCACTCGGGGCAAGCTCCAATGGTGCCATACACTGATCATGCGGAGTGAGAAGCAAACCACGCCGCCCAGGAGAGCATCCCACACCGGCGGAATTCGCAGCTTTCTGCCAAGGACCATGACGGCCGCGCCGGCCAGGGCGGCGGTGGCGTAGACATCGGCGTGAAGAACGTTTGGAACCTGCGCCAGCAAAATGTCGCGCACGGTTCCCCCGCCCGCCCCGGTGATTGCCCCCATCAAGATGGCGATGAACGGGTGCATGTTGTAGTTGAGCGCTTTTTCGGTCCCAGCGACGGCAAACAACGACAGGCCCGCGGCATCGAGAACAATGATGACGGGAGCCGGAATGATCTGAACAAACTGGTGCAAGAAGAAGACGATTGCGCCGCCGGTGAATGCCGTGACTGCATAACGCCAATCGCGCAGAGATTGGGGTGGAACGGCGCCGATCAGCAGGTCGCGAATGATTCCTCCCGCCAATGCGGTAGCGAATGCCAGCACCATGAGACCCAGAAAATCGAGGCCGCCGCGTATCGCCGCCATGGCGCCTTCGATCCCGAAGAGCAGGATCCCGGCCAAATCAACTGCGAACAACAGCTTGCTGGAGCCGTATTTCATGAGCCTTATCCGTTTTCAGTGCAATTGTCAGGCCCGACCACAGATCATAACCGAGCATCAGCCGTACGTCGAAACCCTACGTTCTACTGGTCAGATTACTTTTGCCTCCTAATGGGGTTGCGGGAAAAGGAATTTTAGGCGCTCGCTTCGCTTCGCGCCAGCCTACGGCAGTAAGGAAGTTTTATTTCCTAACGACTTGCGACACAGCCAAAGCTCTGCACTGACACGTCTTCACGCCCATAAATTTCCGCAAGCTCTGAAGCCGAAGATTTCGCGCTTCGAAAACAGCCGACTCCCAGCGCGACTAAAAAATCGGGCACGGGTTATACTGACTTGCCGGGAAAACCTATGTCACTCGTCAACAGTGTGGGTACGTGTGAAGAATGTCATAAGATGTTCGAATACACCCTGCTGCACAGCGGGGTCACGAACAGTTGCTACGCGTATTGCGAGGGTTGCGGCACGACCGCCATTCTGGACATCTCCGACGGGCGATTCCCCATTGAGTTGATCAGGGTCGCGGCCTACAAGGTGATTGTTCCCGACCTGGAGCGGCACCTCAAGCCCTGTTCCTGTGGATCAAAGTTTACCGCCAATGCAGCGCCGCAATGCCCGCACTGCCGGCAGGCTCTCTCTCCCACAACGGCAGCGAAGTATCTGGAGACCAACATCAGTAAAGGATCACCCAGCCGGCGCTGGCAGATGTCGTGGAGCGGAAATTACTACATTGTGATTGAAGGCAAACAGGTCAGAAACAATTTTAAGAGCCATTCCTAGTGCTCGACGGACGCAGACTTCGTTTGTCAAGAGCGTCTTCCCGTGATCAATTTTCATGTGATGAAACACCGCTTCTTTTCCCTGAAACCAAAAACCAGGCTTCGCGATTACAAAACTTTACTTCCTCAGTTAAAAATTTGTTTGACATCGCTCTCCGAATTGAATAGATTGCTCGCCAACATTTGACGCCGGAAATAAACGGTTTAATAAAAGCGCTTAGCGAAGGTTCCTCCCGACAGCAGCAAGTCAGGTCTTGTCATCGCGAGACAAATTGTGGGACTTCGGGAACAAAGGAACATAGACCGTTTTCTAGGGGCCGGCGCCACAAGTCAGGCAGGCCAGAATAGATAGATAGTTTGGGCCTATAAATACCCAACAATAATCCCAAGTCATGCGGTATTAGCGGGATTTGCACACTACTCGGCCAAAATCATTTCCCGCGAGAAAACTGTCTTTTTTGCAAGCGGGGCGACTCGAAGCTTGAGCGGCCCATGCTTACGGCTGGTGTGTGCCAGCGCCTAAGAGGGCGCGCAACTTCGTCTAGGGTACGGGCAACCTTTCTCACTTTTTTCGGGATTTGCTGCTGAGCCCTCGCGGTTTCGCACGCGTTGTGACCGCGCTCATTTACAGATGTCTTAAGTTGAGACGTTGGCACGCAAAGCAGGCGGTGTGTTTTCTTGCTATAGGCACGCCGTTGAAAAGACAGAATCTGAAGCACAACCGTTTATCTTTTCCGCAGGCGGCCCGGTGCTGTTTTGCTGGAACAGACCTCTTGCGGGTGACCTCTCTCTGTGTGTCCTCTCTCAAGAACACACAAGCACCCAACGAAGAGAAGTAGGAGGAACTTTTAGAAATGAAGCATCGAAAATCAACAAAGCTAGAAATTCTGCAACCGGTACATCTATTAACGCTGTGCCTGACGGTGGTTCTCTGTACGGGAATACTGCAGGCCCAGCACGATCCTGGGCCGCGCGGTGGGGCCGCTGGAGCCGGCGGTTTTTATCCGACCTTGGATGGCAACGAGCAGGCATTCTTCAGCCAGGCATTGGATCGCTTCAAAGAAATTGATTCAGTCTCTGGAAACGTGCCCGGTGAGGCCGGTGTTGGCCTGGGACCAACTTTCAATGCCAACAGTTGTGCAGCCTGCCATGCCCAGCCAGATGTCGGCGGCAGCAGTCCTGGGTTGAGAAGTCCACAAAAGCCAGTTCCCAACCCGCAGGTGGCGTTTGCCACGCTGGATGGCGCTACCAACACCGTACCTCCGTTTATCAGCGCGAATGGCCCAGTGCGCGAGGCGCGGTTCGTCTCTACCAACACTGCAGATCCCTACGCTGCGCTCGATGGTGGCGTGCACGGTCTGTACACCATCGCGGGCCGCTCTGACGCAATTGGTTGCAATCTTCAGCAGCCGGATTTCGCCACACAGCTCGCCAACCATAACGTGATCTTCCGCATTCCCACTCCAACCTTTGGATTGGGTCTGATTGAGAACACACCGGATGCAGTCCTGGAGGCGAACCTGGCTGCAAACAGTGCTGCCAAGTCAGCTCTGGGGATCGGCGGAAAGCTGAACCGTACCGGCAATGACGGGACCGTCACCCGCTTTGGGTGGAAGGCCCAGAACAAGTCGCTGGTCATCTTCTCAGGCGAAGCCTATAACGTTGAACAAGGTGTAGCCAACGAGGTGTTCCCCAACGAGCGTGCGGCCGTCCCTGGCTGCGTGTTCAACTCCACTCCGGAAGATTCAACCAACATCACGAACCCTGATGATCCAACCTCTACCACCGGCACAGCCTCGAAGATGTCGTCCGATACTGTGAACTTCGCTGCCTTCATGCGCCTGACAGCTCCGCCGACCGCGACCACGCACACGGCTTCGGAGTTGAATGGCCAGAAGTTGTTCAGCAGTGTGGGCTGCGTTTTGTGCCACAGCTCTACACTCACGACAGGGCAGTCACCATTCACGGGCATGTCCAACGTCGTGTACCACCCGTACTCAGACATTGCCGTCCACCACATGGGATCGAACTTGGCGGATGGCGTGAACCAGGGCGGAGCGGGTCCGGATGAGTTCCGTACAGCACCGCTGTGGGGTGTTGGGCAGCGGTTGTTCTTCCTGCATGACGGTCGAACCTCTGACCTGTTGCAGGCCATCAAGGCCCACGCCAGTTCGGGCAACATATGCGTGGTCACCCAGGACTTCCAGCAGTTCAGCATCAATAACGGTGTCTCCTACTTCCAGCCCTTCTCGCAAAGTCAAACCTGCGGTTCGGAAGCCAACGGGGTCATCAGCAACTTTAACTCGCTCAGTTCCTCGCAGAAGCAAGACCTGCTAAACTTCCTGCGTTCGCTGTAGCGTCATCAATTTACCTTAAACCGGAAAGCGGAGGGGCCACGACGGCCCCTCCGCGATTCCGTCATCTCTATTTTGTCCAAATGTACTACCGCGCGATTTTCATCGTTGTTCTCATAAGTTCCGTGGCCGCATGGTGCAGCTCATCCAACTCTTGCGGACCTGCGTCTGAAATCCAGGGCGGATTGCAGAAGGCCGCTGCTGCGCCCATAACAGACCCCACAGATTTCGACCACAATGTGGCCCCGTTCCTTGCACTGCGCGGGCGCTACCCCAACGACCTGTTCGTGCACGAGCGCTACCAGGATGCCGTGAGCCAGCATGGAATCGAAGGCCACCTGCGAGCGCTGGCCGAGGAATACCAGGCCCTGGCGGAGCAGCATCCGGGCGATCTGATGTATCGCTACTTGAATGCGCGCAGCATGCTCGGGCGGAGCACTCCTTCTACCATTCAGGCCATGAACGAGATCATCGCGGCCAATCCCAACTTTGCGCCGGCCCACCGCACACTTGCCGAAATCTACGGCTCAGAAACTTTTCGCGACGCGCGCAAAGAAAAAACCGAGCGGGAAAAACTTCTCGCGCTGTGTCCGGGAGCTACGCTGGTGAAGCGTCCGGATCCTCTGCCCAATCAGAGCCCCTTGATTGACCGCGCCGAGCGCCTGTTCAACATGAACAGCATTGATCTTGACCCTATTGTCACGATGGCGCTTCAGGGCATCCGTGACGACGAATGGCGGCTGCAGCGCATTCGTCCGTTCGATTGGTACAACACTTACTACAAGCGCCAGAGCCAACGCGAATTACAGGCCCGCTATTGGAGGGTATGGACCCTGCAAGTCCGCTACTACCGCAAGAAGGGCGAGTCCAAGAAAGCCGACGATCTGCTGGCCTCGATGGAGCAGCGCGCAAACTCTCTTCACAAAGATACCGACCGGGCTTATTGGGATGAGCTGGCCATACTTGCAACTCTCTATGCCGAGGGGAGTCAGCAAAAGCAAGCAACCGACAAGCTTAAAGAGATGGAGCAATTGCTGGCCCAGCACCCGGACCCTGGGCGGGCCGCGGCGCTCGAAACCCTGCGCAAACAAGTTTGGGTGCTGGTATGTAATCCGAAATGTGCGTGAGCAGCCGAGGAAAACCGAGAAGGAAAATAATTCATGAACCGCTATATTAAAAAAAAATTCTTCGCAAAAAAACTTCCGTTTCTTTTCTGGACCATCTTTCTTGCTCTTTTGCCGTGCTTCGCTGCCACCAACAATAGCATCAGCGGCAGCGTTCGTAACGCTACCACCGCCAAGCCTGCGGCAGAAGATGAGGTGGTTCTGCTTCGCCTGCTGGATGGAATGCAGGAAGAAGCGCGCACCAGGACCGACGCCCAGGGTGGGTTTTCGCTGAACGTGCAGTTTCCCAGTACGCGCTACCTGGTCCGCGTGGTGCATCAAGGAGTGAACTACGATCAGGAGGTTTCTGCAGGCAGTACCGTCACCATTGACGTGTTCGACGCCGCATCAAAAGTGAAGGGCATCAGCGGAAGGATCGAAATCATACGGGTTGGCTCCCAAAGTAATTCGCTTCACATTTCCGACATGTATGACATCAAGAACGAATCCAACCCGCCAGTAACCCAGGCAAGTGAGCACACCTTTGAAGTCTACTTGCCGGCTAAGGCGAAGATTGATTCTGTCCTGGCGGCGAGTCCCAGAGGGGGTGGCGTGAAAATCTCCGCTACCACAGTGAAAGGAGAACCCGGGCATTACACCATGAATTTTCCGCTGCGGCCGGGTGAGACCAAGTTTGCCGTCAACTACGATCTGCCCTACGCCGGACGCGCAGATTTTCACCCCAGGCTTGCTTATCCCGTGCAACAGTTGGCGGTCATGTTTTCTCCTTCCATGACGTTTCGTGCACCCTCCACTGGTTTTCATTCCATCATTGACAACAAAGACCTCCAGGTACAGGCCGTGAACCAGGTCGAAGCGGGCGAAGGGCCGAGCTTTGAGATCTCGGGGAATGGTGTGCTTCCTCCTATAAACGGTGAGGCCAAGCCGCGATCCAATGCGCAATTGCTACCTCCAATTGTCTCGAGGCCAGCTGCCGCAGGAAATAATTTCAGTGCGGCCAACGCAAGCAAACCCTTGCCGGCAAGTGCAATCCAAAACCCGAAGCAAACTCAGTTTTCTCTTGAATGGTTGATCGTGGGGGTAGTAACCGTGATCTTGTTGGGAATATTTGTACTGCGCACTCGGTTGCGAGGTGGACGGCAAAATACCGCCGTCGCAGAAATGGGAAGCGGCCGGGCTGACCACTCCGCCGCGTTAATAGCGGGCTTAAAGGAAGAATTATTTAAGCTTGAGAAGGACCGCATTCACGGCTCCATCTCGCGGGAAGAATACACTGCAACCAAGCAAGCCCTGGATGAAACCGTGCGCCGTGCTATCGCCAAGGCCGCGACCCAAAAATCGTAGAACTGGTTTGCCGCCAATTTTTGAATCCCTATTCTTTGATTCTCCCGCGACAGGAGAATACCTTAGAAATTTCCCATTTCCCCAAGAAAACTAAATTTTAGAATTAACAAAATTTTATTTGACATTCCCCGGAGAATTACTTATATTCGCCCGCAACTTTTGACGCCGGAATGAACGGTTTATCAAAGCTGCTCCCCATTCCTACTAAACCAGGCAAGAAATAGAGTTTAGAGAAGTTGGGAACCTTGAAAGTACTGAACCGTTCGTAGGGGCCGACGCCGCAAACCCAACGTTTTTCAACAACACTTCCGTCTGTGGTAACAACCAAATTTACCCAATCTCTCGGCCAGGAAATTGGGCCCGCGAGGGAAGATTTTTTTCGCGAGCGGGAACGCTTCGTACGCTAAGTGACCCATGCTTATGGTTCGTGCGCGTTAGTTGCGTGAACACGTAGAGCACGGGTACGCAAGGATAGCGGTGTGCCTGTTGGCATGCCGTTCAAACGACATTAAGTTAAACCAACCAACTCTTACACTATCTTTTCCGCACGCGGCCCACTCCTGTTGCTCGAACCGCATGCGGGTTCACCTCTCTATTGCGTGTTCCTTCCCGATGGAACGCGCAATTACCGATGAAGAGAATTAGGAGACTCTTAAACATGACGCATCGAAGAGTACAAAGACTTGTTTTGGCTTCCACATTTGTGGCGGCGCTGCTGATTGCAGGAGCGGCGTTTGCCCAGTCCGATCCCGGAGTGCGCAGCAACACCGGAGTGAACGCCGGCCAGCCCTTTGCCTCTGTCACTGGCAACGATCTGGCTTTCTTCCAAACCGGACTCGCGCAGTTCAACGAACACCAAACCGTTACCGGAGACAACAACGGTCTAGGACCACGATTCAACACGGACGGGTGTGGGACATGTCACTCACAACCGGCCCCGGGCGGAAGTAGTCCAGCCTCCGCGATTTTCCCCAACGTCGGACCGAACCCGGAAAGCCAGGTGATTGCCAACGGGGTCGTGAGCGGCAGCACCAACACCATCCCATCTTTCATCGCGGCTAACGGCCCAGTGCGTGAAGTCCGATTCCCATTCTTTTTTAACCCCGATGGCACGGCCAATACCAACGCGCCCAATGGCGGAGTGGAAGACCTGTTCACCGTCAGCGGCCGCGCTGATGCCGGCTCCTGCAGCCTCCGTCAGCCCAGCTTTAACGCTGCTCTGGCGGCCAACAACATCATCTTCCGCATCCCCACGCCGGTCTTTGGCTCGGGGTTGATGGCGAACATTGATGACTCAACCCTGCTGGCCAATCTGGCGTCCCAAGCCAACAATGGCCTCGGGATTTCGGGCACCTTTAATCACAACGGCAACGACGGCACCATCAGCCGCTTTGGCTGGAAGGCCCAGAACAAGTCGCTGATGATCTTTGCCGGTGAAGCCTACAACGTGGAAATGGGCATCTCCAACGAGCTGTTTACGCAAGATCGGCCGCTGCCGGGTGAGGACCAATTGGGAAGCGGGCTTCCAGCCAACTGCCTGAACCTCGCCGGAAACGGCTACCCTGAAGACATTACCCACTCCGATGGCACCAACGCCTCCACCGTCACCAGTGACGTCGGGCTGTTTAATGCTTTCATGCAGTTCCTGGATCAGCCCACGGCATCCACGACCAGCCCGGGCGGAGCAAGCTCCATCGCCAATGGTCGCGCGCTGTTTAGCGCCGTTGGCTGCGCGGTCTGCCACACAACGTCGCTCCCGACCCAGCCCTCGCACTTAACGGCTGGTTTGGGCAACGCTACTGCCAACCTGTTCAGTGACCTTGAGATCCATCACATGGGCACGACCCTGGCAGATAACGTCTCGCAGGGCGGTGCGGGTGGCGACCAGTTCCGCACGGCTCCCTTGTGGGGTCTGGGACAGCGGATCTTCTTCCTGCACGATGGCCGCTGCACAAACCTGCTGTGCGCCATCGAAGCCCACGAAAGCAACGGCGGCGAAGCCACCAACGTGGAGTTCATCTTCGACAACGACCTATCCCCCAGCCAGCAACAGGACGTATTGAACTTCCTGCGCTCGCTGTAACCGTTTTACAGCACCCCTTCCTGGCGAGACACGAGGGTGTCTCGCCAGTTTTTCCATCAGGCCAACGGCCTGAAATTGCTTGGATGCGAAGGAGAAATATGCAGTCTGGATTTTTGCGTTTCGTGTTCGTTCTCGCCTTTTGCGTATCGTTGCCGGCCTGGGGCCAAAGCGCCGGACCGCAAAACGCCCCGCAGAACGGCGGCGACTTTTCCACCAACACGCACCCCACGGAAAAGCAAAAGGTGCCGGCGGGAGTCATCCTGGTAAAAGGCGCATGGGCGAGCGCCAGTGATTCCGTAACTCCCCTGCCGGAAGGCGGAGGCGTGGCCAACAACATCTTCAGCGACCAGTATTTTGGAATGACCTACGCGCTGCCCCCGGATTGGATCGAGAAACACAAAGGGCCGCCTCCCTCCGATAGCGGCCGCTACGTGCTTGCCCAGATCACGCCTGCGCCCACATATAAAGGACCGGTCCGCGGAAGTATTTTGATCACCGCCCAGGACATGTTCTTCACCCCGCTGCCTGCGGCCAACGCGCTGGAGCTCATCAAGTACACCAAGGACAATTTGCAGGCCGATTACAAAGTGGAATTAAAACCCACCGAGACCAAGATCGCCGGCCACTCCTTTACCTTCTTTGGGTATTGGTCTCCGGTCGCAGAGCTGCATTGGTACGTCCTGGCCACGCAAATCCGCTGCCACACAGTAGAGCTGGTGCTCACCAGCCGGGATACGAAACTGCTGGAGAGCCTGATCCTGGACTTAAACAAGATGAAGCTGCCCGAGGA